>TARA_R110000751_G_scaffold123489_2_pt1 | contig 85445 bp, 74 predicted proteins | sample TARA_R110000751 | Tara Oceans TARA_R110000751 (sample SAMEA4398001) | marine metagenome | biome: Polar Biome; feature: [MES] marine water layer (ENVO:01000295) within the mesopelagic zone...; material: water (ENVO:00002006), including particulate matter (ENVO:01000060) such... | reverse complement strand
CGGCACCGGCACCCAAACTTCGTAAAAACTGTTTTCTTTCCATAACATATAACTTTTAAATTTTAAACGTCTTTTACTTGAAAATCGTATGCAGATAACACATATGTGGACTTCAGTGCATATTGTAAATGAAATAAAATATACAATATCTAGACATGGGCCAAATTTAAGTATTTGACCACCCACATATATACTGTATTATGCCCAAAACCACACACCTATTCTTAGTGCTGTGCTGAGAGTGTTTATACAAAAACAACCATAGTCTTTTTTGAAAACCAAGAATTCAATAGAAAGTACTAGAGGGAAATTATATAAAAAAGAAAGAAAATTATGTAGATAAAGATTGCTGGGAACAGATACTTTTAACTTCGACAAGACATAATATTCATGAAAAGAAATGCAGTGGGCTGCAGGATTACGATGTCAATGCGATGCTAGGAAAATAATGGAGGACCCCTCGTCTTTTGACAGGAGTTTATTGCCTTGTTTCCTTTGGGCTTAACATGAAAGAATCTAGACGACAAAATGATAAGCCTAAATGAATTAAAATGCAGGCTGACGAAAATGGCAAAATAATTCAAATCGTTTTTACAAGGACCTGTTCACTAAAGCCGAATGTGGGGTTTCGCTTACTCTGAACAGGTCTTACTACCCAATTTATTACATAAGAAAATTGTTATGCAGATAAAAGAATCTTCGACCCTATACGATGTAGTCATAGTCGGCTCCGGCGCAGGTGGTGGCATGGCGACCAAAATACTCGCCGATTCGGGACTAAAGGTAGCCATTGTGGAGGCCGGGCCGTTCTTTGACCCCAAGGATCCCGAACTGATGACGCAATTAAAATGGCCTTGGGAATCTCCAAGGAGAGGGGCGAATACCGTCAGGCCTTTTGGCGATTTTGACAGCGCATACGGAGGTTGGGATATCGAAGGAGAGCCTTACACAAACAGTGACGGGAGTAATTTTAAGTGGTTCCGATCGCGAATGTTGGGCGGTCGGACCAATCATTGGGGCAGGATTTCATTGCGCTTTGGCCCGAAGGATTTTAAACACAAAAACGAGGATGGATTGGGCGATAACTGGCCCATTGGCTACGAGGATGTAAAACCCTATTATGACAAAGTAGATAAATTGATCGGGGTTTTCGGCACCAACGAGGGCTTGTCCAATGATCCCGATGGTTTCTTTCTGCCACCACCGAAACCTCGGTTGCACGAGCTTTTTTACATCCGTGGGGCACGGAAATCGAATATACCCGTTTATCCCTCAAGGATGTCGATCCTGACCAAAATGATAAATGAGGATAGGGGCATCTGTTTTTATTGTGCGCAATGCTCTAGGGCCTGCATGGTATATGCCGATTTCTCGGCGGAAACCTGTTTGATCTTCCCGGCACAGAAAAACGGCGGCCAGATCGATCTGTTCCTGAATGCCATGGTAAGGGAGGTTACCACCAACGAAGAAGGTAAGGCAACCGGCGTTTCCTACATCAATAAAGAGGATAGAAAGGAATATAAGTTAAAGGGGAAAGTCGTAGTCCTTGCCGCATCCACCTGCAGCTCGGCCCGGATACTCTTGAATTCCAAAAGTGCCCAACACCCGAACGGATTGGGCAACAGCAGCGATTTTGTCGGAAAATATCTTCACGATTCCACGGGGGCGAGCAGGGCGGCATTCATTCCGGATCTGATGGACCGGAAAGTTTCCTATAACGAGGATGGTGTGGGGGGCATGCACGTATATTCCCCTTGGTGGGGCGACAATAAGAAATTGGACTTCCCCCGCGGATACCATATTGAGGTATGGGGAGGAATGGGTATGCCCAATTATGGATTCGGTTTCAATGCGAACGAGTTCAATAAATTCTTCGGCACAAAAGTGGGGGGCTATGGCAATGGCCTCAGGGACGATGTCAAAAAATACTATGGTTCCGTAATTGGTTTTGGAGGTCGGGGAGAGTCCATCGCCATGAAGGATAACTATTGCGAAATAGATCCTACCAAAGTAGATGAGTTCGGAATTCCGGTGCTTCGGTTTAATTACCAATGGTCGGATCACGAACGAAAGCAGGTAAGGCACATGCAGGACACTTTTGAGGAACTGATCCACAACATGGGCGGGGAAGCCTTGGGCGAAAAACCCACCAAGGAACAGGACTATGGTATATCGCCACCGGGATGGATCATCCATGAAGTGGGCACGACCAGAATGGGCGATGATCCCAGGACTTCCGTAGTGAACAAGTTTCAGCAACTTCACGATACCGACAATGTATTTATCGTCGATGCCGGGCCTTTTGTGTCTCAGGCAGACAAGAATCCCACTTGGACCATCTTGGCGCTCTCCTGGCGAACATCCGACTATATTATAGAACAATTGAAACAACAAAACATATAGAAAAATGGATCGAAGAAATAGCATAAAATCGATTATCCTAGGGTCGGTTGCCGGTGGATTGGCGGTCCACGGCTGCAAACCTGAAGATGAGGCCAAAGCGGAGAACACTGAAGTACTGCAGGGCTATAGTTACAAATATGGTCGGACACCGAAGGAGAAAGAACGGATCATGGAACTGGAAGCGGTACAATTTTTTAACGGACACGAGTTGGGGACTATTGCCGTTTTGAGCGATCTTATCTTACCTTCCAATGATAAGTTTGGCAGCGCAACTGAAGTAGGGGTACCGAATTTCATCGAATTTATGGCCAAGGATATTCCAGGGATACAGACAACCCTTAGGGGCGGCCTCATGTGGTTGGACCACCAGAGCAATACCCAATTTGGCACGGAATTCAAATCGGCTTCCGAAGACCGGCAAAAACAACTATTGGACAGCATTGCCTATCCCGATATATCGGTTCCGGAGAACGAACTCCCCATGGAAATAAAGTTTTTTTCCTTGATGCGAAATTTGACGCTTACCGGCTATTACACCTCGAAAATCGGGCTACAAGATTTGGGCTATAAAGGCAATACACCCAATGTATGGGATGGTGTACCCGAAGATGTCTTGAAACAGCATGGCGTTGCCTACGAGGAAGAATGGTTGGCAAAATGTGTAGATCAAAGTAAAAGGGGGATCATGGCAGAATGGGATGAGAATGGAACGTTGTTGACGTAAAAGTTCATTGGATTTTTATTGAAGTTAGATACTGCTCTTCTCTACTTTAGGGCTTTTGGAGGATTCAATTGTTTTTTTACAAACATGACAATTGTCATATTCTTGTTTAATCTCTTATGTTACTTTTGAAGAATAATATCACTTAAATTGAGTGTAACTGTATAAAAATGAGATTATTATATATTTTTTAAATTGACAGGTAATTTTAAAACTTAAACGGTTTTTTGCTAATTTTAGAGTATGAAGCACTTTTTACGTAAAATAGTATCCATGGGTTTGACGTTCGCAATACTTTTTGCGACCACATCCTTTAGCGCGGATTTGCATTTCTGTTGTAACAAATTTGTGGATATTGCCGTATTTGGTAAGGCCAAACCCTGTGAGGATAAAGTTCAAAAAAACGAAAGTCCCTCCAAGGAGTGTTCTGTGGAATCCAAAGATTGTTGCAGGAATGAAACGTTTAGCAAGGCCGGTGAAGACAACGTTAAAAAGGTTACCGCAGAGTTCAGCATAGAAAACTATATTTTCTTACATAGCTTTTTTTACACCTATATAAATCGTTTTGTAGGACTGGATAAAAACATCGTTCCCTTTGTAAATTACGATCCGCCATGGATCGAGAAGGACATTCTTGTGCTTCATGAAACTTTCCTGATTTGATTTTTATTCTAACAGATTATTGAATCAATAATCTGCACTTACTATTGGCCAACATTACGTTTGGCCCCCTAATGTCGTACCCTTTTTTCAACGACACTCATCCCAATTGGTCAAAGCACCAAATAGTATTGAGTCCTTATGGACTTAAGCAATTAGAACATTCAACAAACACAAAGTATGGATTCTCAGAGAGAATACTGGATCAAGAATATGGTCTGCAGGCGTTGCCTAAAGGTCATTAAGCAAGAATTACATGATTTAAACATTACAGTACTATCCCTTGAACTAGGGAAACTTACGGTAATGGCATCAGAAATATCCATTGTCGAAGTAAACCAAAAAGTGGTGGACGTTCTGTATTCCAACGGTTTTGAAATAGCCAAAAACGAAGAGGAAATGATCGTTGAGAATATCAAGATCACCTTAATAAATATTGTAACAGACCTTCCCTTACATATTAAGGGAAAGACTTCAGAACATTTGGCAGAGGAACTACATCGGGATTATAAGATGTTGAGCAAGGTTTTCTCTAAAAAAGAGAACATTACCATTGAAAAGTACTTTATAAAACTGAAGGTCGAAAGGGTCAAAGAACTCATACAGTTGCAACAGCATGGGTTCTCTGACATAGCCTATCTACTTGATTATGGTAGCGTGAACCATTTGTCCAGTCAGTTCAAGAACGTTACCGGAGTAAGCATGACGGATTATAAGAACAGCCAAATATGGGAACGGAGCTCCCTTGACGAAATTATATAAATAGGAACGAAAATTATGCACACAAAGGCTTATGGTAACACCTACTTTTATCGAGGACACTAATTTAATACGAAAACAAAATGTTTATATACATCAAACATATGGTGAGTTTGCGCTGTAAGATGGTGGTAGAGCAAGAACTGCGAAAGCTGGGCCTGCGTTATGTCAACGTAGATCTTGGTTCCATCGAAATCCTTGGAAATATCACTGATTTCCAAAGAGATCAGCTACGTAAAAACCTGAATGCCTGCGGTCTTGAACTGCTTGAAGATAAGCGGAAGATCATGGTTGAAAAGATCAAGGCCTTAATTATTGAAATGGTCCATTATTCCCATGAATTGCCCAAGGTAAACTACTCGGATTATATCAGCGAAAAATTGGGTTATGACTATACCTATTTGGCAAATACATTTTCCGAAGTAAAGGGGATCACCATTCAGCAGTACATCATTTTGAACAAAATTGAGCGGGTCAAACAACTGTTGCTAGATGATGAGTTGAATCTAACGGAAATATCCTATAAGCTGTCCTACAGTAGCGTCGCACATTTGTCGAACCAGTTTAAAAACGTTACGGGGTTCGCCCCATCGTATTATAAAAAACGGAAAAAGAAGCGCATTGAACATCTTGAGGATTTGTAGTCCATGGTAAAAATTGTTCGAATAAAAGCCTTTTTGGTTCAAACCCTACCTCACCGTCAGTTAGGTTTGAGGCTTTTTTTAGGCACGAACATTAATACAAGGAATGTGGGAAAAATATAAATCTTCCTCTTTCTTATGTAACACAATAATAGCAAAATTCCCTCAATTTTAAGTTTGGGGAATGGAAAAACAGAAATGACGAAAATAATTGCAATTAAAAATCAAACATGATGAGAACGATAACAATTATCTTATTTGGCAATAGGCTTGGTAAGCATATCCAGTTGCAACCAAAAAACAAATTCTAACGCAATGCTCGAAAATTCACAAACGAGAACGGAACTCTATGATGCGATTGCAAGTAATCACAGTTATATGACCCAATTCATGGACAATATGCAAACCAACGACCATGCCATGCAGATGATGCAGGGCAACCAAAAGATGATGGGTACTATGATGCAGGGTGGCGGAATGTGGATGATGATGAAAGACAGCATGATGATGAAAAACATGATGGACGATCAACCTGTGATGCACGCAATGATGGACAGAATGATGAAAAGTCCGGAAACAATGAATTCAATGATGCAAATGATGCACGAAAACGGAATGATGAGTGAAGATTGTATGGAGTCGTGCAAAAAAATGATAGAAGAAAGTGAATTAGAAGCCAGGGAACGAGGCGAACTCGAATTGAGCAAAAGCCAAAGTCATGGCGATCATCATTAAAGAATATAACATTTAACACTAATAAATAGAAATCATGAAAGGACATTGGATTTGGATGGTCATCGGTTGCGGTATTCCGTTACTGTTAATTTTTTTCGCCCCGGCACTGGGTATCACAGGCTACAATGGAATTTTTGCCTTTATCCTTCTAATGTTTGCAGTACATCTTTTAATACCGCACGGGGGTCATGGCAGGCATGGCGGGCATAAGAGCGGCAGTCAAGGCCACGCCGGCCATGGAGGTGTCGATCATGAACACCGTAAGGCAGAATCGATAGCAGGTACTGAAGAAGAAGAACACAAAGGGCATCGGCACCATTAGAAATAAATAGAAACAAATGAAACATAAGTATCAAATAAACGGAATAAGTTGTGGCGGCTGTATCACAAGGGTAAGAAAAACCTTGGAAGCGCACCCGGCCATAGAGAAGGCCGAAATCTTTTTAAGCCCGAAAGGAAAGACGATCATCAGCATGAACAAGAAGCTTACGGTCGAAGAACTGCAAGGGCAACTCAATGAACTTGACGGCTATACCATTACAGAGATCATTTAAAATAATACGAACCTTAAAATTTAGAACATGTTTTACAAAGATGGATTTTTTTGGGGCATGCACCTTATCTGGTGGGCCATTTGGATCGTGGCCTTAGGCTGGATATTTTTTGCACCTTCCAGTACAACTTACACAGAAACCATAGAAGACGATCCGGCCACAATGCTCAAAATCCGGTTTGCCAAGGGCGAGATTTCCAAGGAGGAATATGAGCGATCAAAGAAACTTTTAAAATAGGAAAGACAAACAACTATTAACCTTTAAACCTAAAACTATGCATTTTTTCGACGGACACTGGGGCGGTATGCACTTCGTATGGTGGATCATATGGTTCATTCTTTTAATATGGATATTCTTTGTGCCATACGACATCCCTTACCGAAAATCAAAGAAGGAAGACCCTCTCGCAATTCTCAAAAAAAGATTTGCCAATGGGGAAATTACAAAAGAGGAATTTGAGGAATCAAAAAGGATTCTAAAGTCAGAATAGTGTCATTTCTACTTTAACATGACACTAGGAAGTAGCAGCAATTAGTAACACTTAAAATGAATCAAAATGAAAACAGAAATCAAAAAAGCAATAGGGATTGTATTGGCCGTTTTCACATTATCGGCCTGTGCACAAAAACAGGAAAGTGCTGTAAAGGATATGCTTAAGGACCCGTCACAACAAGAGGAGGTTTTGACCTTGATGGTCGAAGACCACGATCTGGGCAAAAAATACATTGCCAAGATGATGGATAACGACCATGCCATGGGAATGATGGTGGACGAACTCGTAAAAGAGGCGGCTAAGGATACCATACTTGCGAACAAATTGAGCAATATGATCACTAGATATCCTGACCTTATGCTACTGACCACCCACCATTTTATGCCGGTCATTGCCAATGACAGCCTTTTGAGCGACACCTTTTGTGACCACACTTTGGAGCATGAGGAATTGGAAAAAGCCATGCACAATAAAATGGAATACAAAAAGAGCCTTGAGCGCAACCATTGACTCCGACTTTGGTTTTGACACATGAACAAACTCATAAATGAATAATAACAACAATAAACATTAAAACAGGAATCATGAATCGTATCAATGTTAAAAAATTCGGTTTTGCCATGGGGCTGACCGCTGCAATCCTCTACGCCGGCTGCATGATCGTTTTGGCCACAGCAGGACAAGAAGGAAGCATAACCTTTTTCAACAGCCTGTTGCACGGCTTGGACACCACCAGTATAATACGGGTAGACGTGCCAATTTGGGAGGCACTTATTGGCATTGTCCAGACCTTTATCATTGCCTGGCTCACGGGTGCCCTGATCGCCGCTTTTTATAATGCACAACTTAAAGCCAAATAAAACCTTAAAATTATTAAAGACTCTAAAATTATGGACAGAAGAAATTTTTTGGCAACGGGTGCCGTATCTACGGCGGGCATGCTGTTTTTTCCCGGCAATCTCTTGGCCGAAAGTGCCAAGGAGGCCAACAAACAACGCTTAACACAACCCCTACCCTTTAAAAAAAATGGCGAATGGAAAGAATTTGAACTTTACATCGATATCAAGGTACACGAACCCGCCCCGGGTTTTAAATATCACACCTTGGCCTTTAACGATATGATTCCCGGCCCTGAGATACGGGTCGACTATGGCGATAAAGTACGGGTGAAATTCAAGAACAAAACCGGCATCAACCACACCATACACTGGCACGGTATCTATGTGCCCTGGCGTATGGACGGGGTCCCCTACGTGAGCCAGCTGCCGGTAATGCCGGAGAACGAATTTATTTACGAATTTGAGGCAAAACCCGTGGGCACCCATTTTTACCACTGCCATTGGGGCACGGTCATGCACATGCAGGCTGGGATGTTCGGGAGCATAATCGTAGAGGATCCAGACGATCCTATTAAAAAACAGTTTCCGTACGAACGGGAATATACCTTGGTATATGGTGCGCACGACGTCAACTACATCCGCAATGAGATGAACCGGATGCTGGATCGTATGAAGGAACGCAACTACCTTATGAAGGAAGGCCGCTTCGATCCGGAGCGCTGGGCCGTGTTCAATAACCACGACCAGTTTGCCGAATCCATCAAGAACGGATGGGAGCCGCCCTATGCATTGAGCCGCAGGGCCCCGGCAAGCCTGCCACAGGCAGACTGGTTCACCGTAAACGGCAAGTCGTATCCCGAGACCCCGTACCTTTTTATAAAATCGGGCGAAAAGATACGGGTACGCCTTATCAATGCTGGTGCAGAGATACATAACCTCCACCTGCACGGGCATGACTTCTGGATGGTGGCCGATGACGGAATTCCTTTATCTCATCCTTGGAAACGCAACACGGTGCCGTTGACGCCCGGCAAAACTTTCGATATCATTATTGAGGGGGACAATAGGGGTATCTGGACCTTTCATGACCACGATACGCGAAAAGTGACCAATAATGGCTTATACCCTGGAGGAAATTTGTTGGCATTGGTATACGAAGACTTACCCGAAGATGAACTCATCATTACCAAACACAGTGGCAACACCATGTTCAACAAGGGCATGGGAATGGAAGGAATGGATATGGGCAAACCAATGAATATGGACAAGATGCTGTTCGGGGACGATAAGCTCCCCAAGATCGCCCTGGACGAATAATTATTAATAAACCAAAAAAATAATCATGAATAAAATATACGTAATCCTATTTTTTGCACTTTTCGCATTGCCGGCTTTTGCGCAATTACCGGGATCGGAGCAATTGAACAGGGAAGATATGCTGCCCGAAATAGAACTGGGCATCAAGACCGTTTCTACGGGCAATTTTTACAGCAACCAGGGCAATGCCTCATTGGCCATACCCGTACTCAACGAAGGCGACCAGGTCCTTTCCGATTTTTCGGATTCCTACTTCCTCATTGGCGCCCGCCAAAAACTGTACAAAGGTTGGCGGGGCCAAATGGTATTGGGCTTCTCTTTCCCAGACGCCAATAGCGGCCTGGGGCAGGTTTTTTACAACCAGGTGATGGCACTTGTGGAAAACAAGAACAACATCATAAGGATCGGGCGTACCACCTCACAGACCATTTTGGGCGAGTTCAATACCATACGCGATGACGATGCGCTGCAATATACCTATGTGCTCAACCCCTTCTCCAACGGCCTCAATACCGAGGACAACCAATATGCGAACGTACTGGAATACACCCGCATCTTTGGGCAGCGCCTCTATGTAACCCTGCACGCCGAAAATTATCAGGATTTTGAGGAACCCAATGATTATTCCATCAATGGTCTTGGGGGCAGCATTATATATCGCGAACCGGAAAGCCAGTTGTGGAACCGGAACTTATTAAGGGAAATAGGCTTTAGCTGGAACAACTTTTTATTGGACAGATCCGATCTGGCGCCCAATGCAGACAGCAACGAAACCTTGACCAGTTTTATAGGCAATGCCACCTTCAGTATATTGCCCGATCCCGTACATTTCGTCGATTTCAAGGTACAGGGCATCTACAACGACGGGCTCTCAACTATTGAAAACATCACAGATTATACCAGTTACACGCGCTCCCGCAGTACGGCGGCCTTTGGGATGCTCCGCTACCTGAATCGCAAGCTGGAACGGCCCAATTTCCAGATAGCCGCCGGGTTCGGGTACAAGGATTTTTCCAATACAGATGGCAACACCAACCAATATATGGCCATCGGCAATTTCCTGTACCGTGTGGGAAATAATTTCGACCTTATATTCCAGTACCGCTACAACAAGAACAATGGTGCGCTACAGCCCTTGCTGGGCGAGAGCCAGCACCGGGTGCAGATAGGCCTGGCCTATACCTTCAACAAATTGTTCAACAGCCAGTTCGATGGCAGGAATTCGTTGCTGAACCTGGAACACGGTTATATAAAATAGTTTAAGGAAAACGACCAATGAAAGTTAAAAGGACAACATCAAAAATAGGGACCATATTCATTCATGCACTCGTGGGAACAGGTATTTTCTATTTCCTTGTCCATCCTTTTACCATGGTGCTCTATTGGTTTGAATTTAGCAATACGACCTTTTCATTTTCATTATTTCGAGAAGTGTTGCAAGAACGCTTTTTGGAATCATTTACCTTAGATATGCGGGGTATGGGTGGATTACTGGCTTTATTAGGGGCACTTCTGGGAACCATTTCTGGTTTGTTTTGGATAATCCTTAAAAAGAAAAATGAACTTATTGGTACACAACAGCGCCTTCTGCAACAGGATATTGCAGCCCTTGTAAATGCCGGCGAGAATGAACGGGTAGAATTTAAGTCATCCATCCGCTATGATTATTTTAGGAAAACCACCAACCGCGAACTGGAACTGGCCATTGCCAAGACCATTGTAGGTTTTATGAACGCGAAAGGTGGCAAACTAATTATTGGTGTTGATGACGATGGAAGCGTTTTGGGCCTGGAAAAAGATTTTAAGACACTCAAGCATAAAAACAGGGATGGCTACGAGCGGGAGGTCTACAGGATTATATCCACTCAACTGGGCCATGAAGCCTGTTTCAGCAATCATATTTCCTTTTATGTCGTCAATGAAAAGGAAATATGTGTCATAGACATTGAACCATCCAAAGACCCTGTTTACGTTAACGATGGTGCGGACACGACCTTTTACGTGCGCACCGGTAATGCTACATATCCCTTGACCGTAAAAGAAACCGTGGATTATTTAAAAACCCAAAAAACGTAAAAATTATGCAATATGTCTGGTTCATATGGTCCCTTATTATTCTAGCCCTCTGGGGCGTGGTCTATCTAATGAAGAAAGATTCTCGAAGAGAAATGCTGAAGATGAGTTGGATAACCATGCCCTTCGGGCTTACAGAACCTTTGTTCGTTCCTGAATATTGGCATCCGCCGTCCCTTTTTGATTTGGCGATAAGGACAGGGTTCGATATCGAAAGCCTAATCTTCTCTTTTGCCATCGGAGGTATAGGCACGGTACTGTACAATCTAATTTTTAAGCGAAGGTATGTTGAAATACCGCACACTGAGCGCAAACATGCCATGCACAGACTTCACATATACATTCTTTTCGTCCCAGTTCTTGCGTTTTTGGTGTTGGCGCTGTTCACGCATTTGAATCATATCTACTGTGGAATATTGGCCATGTTTTTAGGTGGAATTGCCACGCTTTACTGCCGTCCGGACCTAAAGACCAAAATCTGGATAAGTGGGTTTCTGTTCACGGCATTGTACTTTGTTTATTTTGGAAGTATACTTCCGTTCTATCCCGATTATGTAGAATTGTTCTGGAACCTAGAAAATCTGACCCATATCCTTGTTTTGGGTATCCCCATTGAAGAATTATTATTTGCCTTCACTTTTGGGATGTACTGGTCAGGATTATTCGAACACCTCTATTGGCGAAAACTCATTCAAACTGAAATTATAATTCCACTAAAAAATTAACACTATGAAACCTATTCCATCACATAGGAAAAACAATACTTCCCAAGGCATTACCATTAAAAATCCAATGCGAAAATTATCCATTGGTACATTCATCCTTTTATTGTTTTCAATATTATTTCTATCCTGTTCCAACAAGAAAAAGAAAGTGGCTGAAAGTAAAATCCAGCCAACTGTTGAAACATCCCTAACAGCAGATGAAGCCATTGTGCCATCCGAAAATTATGAAATCGTTCCCAACGAAAAAGTATGTATGGTCAACGACCGATATATGGGTGTGTCCCAAATACCTATTGAAGCCAACGGAACTACTTATTACGGATGTTGTGAAAATTGTGTTGAAAAGTTACAGAAAAACCTGGATGATGTCCGCTTTGGAAGCAATCCACTTAACAATAAAAAAGTTGATAAAGCTTTAGCAATTATTGTCCAGGATAAAAACAGCGGAAGTGTTTATTATTTCACTTCTCAAGAAGATGCCCAAACATTTATTAATAAGGATAAAGGATAGAAAGCCTTTATTCATAAAATTTCAAGTTATGAGGATAGTATTGGCCATAGATGGCTCTGATTTTAGTAAGACGGCCATAGATGAACTTGCGGCGCTACCGTTGCCGTCAGGTACCGAAGTTCGTATCATATCGGTTTTTGAGAGCCCTGTTCTGGCCGCTCCGGGAGTAGTTTCTATGGGCGGAGGGCTTGGTAATTATTATGAAGAGGCCTTGTCCCAAGCAAAAAAATCAACAGAAGAAATCGTTGACCTGGCGGTCCAGATGTTACGAGAAAAAAATCCCCGACTATCGGTAACAACAGCAGTTGTGAACGGGTGGCCTAAAAATGTGATCTTGGAGGAGGCAGAAGCCTTTAACGCAGATTTAATAATTGTAGGGTCACAAGGTCGCGGGGCGGTATCAAGGTTTCTCCTCGGCTCGGTTTCCCAGTCGGTGGCAATGCACGCCCGCTGTTCGGTCATGATAGTCCGAAAGCGCGGAATGAACAAGAAGGACCAATAATAAATATTGGTTATAAGCTTAAAAATGAAAGACAGTGTATCATCCAAAAGACAAATCATGAAAATAGTATTGGCAATAGATGGTTCCGACTTTAGTAAAGTCGCCATAGATGAACTTGCGGCACTGCCGTTGCCTGCGGGTACCGAAGTATGTATTTTGAATGTGTCCGAAAATCCCATGTCGTCTGTTCCCGGCGTCCTACCATTTGGTGGCACGCTTGGCAACTATTATGAAGAGGCCATATTCGATACAAGGAAAATGGCAGAAGATCTTGTTAATGATGCCTCAAAATCATTAAGAAATAATAATAACGCATTGTCCATAACAACAGCGGTGGTCAATGGACTTCCCAAAAGTGCAATTCTAGAAAAGGCGGAAGCCTTTGATGCCGATTTAATTGTAGTCGGGTCTCAGGGTCATGGTGCATTTTCTAGATTTTTGCTTGGCTCGGTCTCCCAGTCCTTGGCAACACATGCCGACTGTTCCGTAATGATTGTACGAAAACGCAATTCAAAAGAAAAAAATAAACAGTAAAAAGTTAGTGAAACAGAATCAAATGTTAAACGGTATCGACGATCATACGTGCAAAGTGACGGAAGCAATCTGCTTGCCAAATTCTAGGTTGCCACGGGTAGTTATAGTTGGAGGGGGCTTTGCGGGTCTAGCATTGGTGGAAGGGCTGAAAAACAAAGATGTTCAGGTGGTACTGATAGACCGCAACAACTTTCATCAATTCCAACCCTTATTTTATCAGGTAGCTACGAGCGGCCTCGAACCCGATAGTATTGTATTTCCATTTAGGAAACAAATTAAAGGGTACAAAAACGTAAGCTTCAGACTGGCCGAGGTACGGGAAATCCAGGCCTCTACTAATACGCTCATAACGGACAAAGGAAAACTTACCTATGATTATTTGGTACTGGCGACTGGGACTAAGACTAACTTTTTTGGTATGGAAGAAGTGGAAAGAAATAGTTTGGGCATGAAAGATATCCGGGATTCCCTAAATATCCGTCATATGATGTTGCAAAATTTGGAGCAGGCGGCAATTACATGCGATGATGTGGAACGTGATGCCCTTACCAATTTTGTGATCGTGGGCGGTGGACCAGCGGGAGTAGAAATGGCAGGTGCATTAGCTGAGTTTTGCAAATACATCCTTCCAAAGGACTATCCAGAATATCCTTCTTCAATAATGAATATTTTTTTGGTGGAAGCTATGGATAAACTACTTATAGCAATGTCCGACAAAGCTTCTTCAAAAACATTGACCTATCTGGAAAATCTAAATGTGACTGTCTTGTTGAATGAATCCGTTAGCAATTATGACGGTAGGGTTGTCCAAACCAAAAACGGGAAGAGAATATTGGCCAAAAACCTTATTTGGACGGCAGGTGTAAAAGGGGACTTTCCAAAGGGTATCGATCAGAAGCATGTAGCTAAGGGCAATCGCTTAAAAACTGATGCTTATTTGAAGGTTGAAGGGCAAGAAAACATTTATGCCATCGGGGATATTGCGGCACTGATCTCCGAAGAGACTCCAAAAGGCCATCCCCAGGTAGCTCAGGCTGCGATTCAACAGGGAAATTACCTTGCCCATATGTTGAACAACCTAAACAATAACATACCATCAAAGTCTTTTAAATATACTGATAAAGGGTCTTTGGCGACCGTTGGAAAGCGAAAAGCGGTAGCGGATCTGGGGAAATTGAAGTTTACCGGATACTTTGCTTGGTTGTTATGGTCCGCGGTGCACTTGATGTCAATTAGTGGATTCAGAAATAAACTTTTGGTAGGCTTCAATTGGGCCATTAGTTATTTTTCTTATGAAAAGAGCAATAGGGTGATAATCCGGAATTTCAAACGTGATTCTACCATGTAAACTCCATCAAAAAACAATACCAATAATGCTTTGGAAAAGGATAAAAACATACAAAAAACCCAGCATTGATGCTTAAACACGAAACAAATAGCGGTATTATGAAATTCTTTGGCAACACGGCCAAAGAACTCAATAACAATGGTGTTATTCTATTTATCACTGTAGTACTCGCAATGGTCTGGGCCAATTCGCCATGGAAGGAATATTATATCGACTTAATGCGAACCGATATTGCCTTCACTATTGGCACCCTTCAGCTATCGGAGCCGCTATTGTTATGGATCAACGATGGCTTAATGGCCCTATTCTTTCTACAAGTCGGCTTAGAGCTGAAACGTGAAATAATCGGCGGTAAACTTTCATCTCCAAAGAGTGCGGTATTACCTATTGGAGCGGCTATTGGAGGCATGGTACTTCCTGCCCTTATTTATTTTATTTTCAATAGCTCGGGCGAGGCATCAAATGGTTGGGGCATTCCCATGGCTACGGACATTGCCTTTTCTCTAGGGGTCCTGGCCCTTGTCGGCAAAAGACTGCCAGCCTCTTTAAGGGTTTTTCTTATTACGTTGGCGATAGTGGATGATTTGGGAGGCGTCTTGGTCATTGCCCTATTTTATACTTCCGGTATATCCGAGATGGATTTACTGCATGGGCTATTGTTCTTCGGAGCTTTGATTATAGGCAATTATGCTGGAGTGAGAAGCACTTGGTTCTATGTCATCATTGGTATCGGCGGTGTTTGGCTGGCCTTCTTTTTTTCAGGGGTACATCCAACCATTGCCGGGATTCTGACCGCATTTGCCATTCCTGGTAGGGTAAAAATTAAGGAGAATACCTTTTTGGAGCGTTTAGACCGTTTACATAAAAGATTTCAAGAAACCAAGTCGATAAAGGGCACGCTTATCTCAAAAACGCAATTGGAGATATTGGAGGATATCAAGACTATAAGTTCAGAGGCGGAGACTCCCCTTCAAAAATTGGAAACGGCCTTAAATCCAATGGTGAATTTTGTTATTCTACCCTTGCTCGCTTTGGCGAATGCAGGAATACATCTTCACGGGGATTTGTTTAAAGTACTATCCAGCCCCGTTAGTTTGGGGATCGGTCTAGGTATGATTTTCGGGAAATTTATCGGTATTACCGCTTTTTCAAGACTGCTGGTCGCGTTTAAACTGGCCAAACTACCAGAAAACGTGAATTGGAACATGATCTATGGTGTAGCTTTTCTAGGAGGTATTGGTTTTACGATATCATTGTTTATAAACGAACTGGCCTTCACGGACGAGTCCCTAATATTTACGGCCAAGGTAAGCATCCTATTCGCTTCTATGATAGCGGGGGTAATGGGTACTCTATTATTACACAGAAGCGGTAAAAAGTTGCTAAAAGTAAACAACCTCGGGGCAAGCCCACGAGGCATTCGTAAGGAAACGACTTAACATATCGAGGCAAGCCTCGGAGCATTTAAATCTCGATTATCGAGTAAATGGGCAAAAAATATGACGACACTGACCAAAACAATAGACAAGGTACTTATAAAAACCTTTTTGAAAAACATAAGCGACCAAACATTCACGCTTGTGTTCTGGGATGGGGAAACCCATGAGATCGGGGAAGGGGAATCCAAATTCAAAATCATCATCCATAACTTTCCCGGCAAGAAAGAATTGTTTGCCGACCCCAGCACCGCCTTGGGCGAAGCCTATATGACCGGTGATATCGAGCTGGTAGGCAATCTACAGGAAATTATGGAAAGTATAATTCGCAATAAAAACAGCTTCTTGCACCAAAGCAAATTGTTGGCGATGTTGGGAAAATACAGACCCATTGGAAAAAGGAAATCGGAACGCGACATTGCCCATCATTATGATATAGGCAACGATTTTTATGCACTATGGCTGGACCCAACAATGAGCTATTCCTGTGCCTATTTTAAAACGGGATCGGACAACTTGTACGATGCGCAAATGAATAAGATACACCATATACTGAAAAAGCTCAACCTTAGGGAAGGGCAAACCTTATTGGACATTGGCTGTGGCTGGGGATACTTGGCCATTGAAGCAGCAAAGAAATATAAAGTAAAGGTAGTGGGTATTACATTAAGTAAGGAGCAGCTAAAAAAAGCAGAAGAACGGATCAAGCATGAAGGCCTGCAGGACCTGGTGTCCGTAAAATTAATGGACTATAGGGGCCTGGAAAAGTCTGGCCTAAAATTCGACCGTGTGGTCAGTGTGGGTATGGCCGAACATGTAGGGAAAGCCAATCTGCCCCTCTATTTTAAAAACGTGAACGCCGTATTGAAAGAAACCGGCCTGTTTTTATTGCACAATATTACCGATGTGTTGGAAACGGAAGTTAATGGCTTTATTGCAAAGTACATCTTTCCGGGCGGGTACATACCGTCGTTGAGGGAAGAACTGTACCTAGCCGCAGATCTGGAGTTCCATACCATTGATATAGAAAGTTTAAGGCTGCACTATATGAAAACCCTGATGCGTTGGGCAGAACGCTTTGAGGGCAACATGGATAAAATCGAGACCATGTTCGACACCAAGTTTATACGAATGTGGCGCCTTTACCTAAACGCCTGTGCCGCGGCATTCCATTATGCCAAGGTAGATCTCCATCAAATACTATTATCAAAAGGGGCCAACAACCAATTGCCCTTAACACGGCAGTATATATATGATATGCCCGGTAACAAATTTGGAAATCGATAGTGGATGTTATTTGGGCTTTACATCCAAATACATAAAGAACACCAAAATGAAAACAAGAAAATTAATTATAAACATTTAAAAAGTCAAGATTATGCAACAACAAGTAGCAATTAAAGGAATGACTTGCGGAGGGTGCACCCAAACCGTTGAAAAAGCCCTGAAGCAGGTAGCAGGTGTAAAAACGGCAACGGTAAGTCTGGTCCCGCCACAGGCGGTTATACAAACGGACCATGAAATAAGCAATGCACAATTGCAGTCCGCTTTGGCAAAAGTGGGAAACTATAGGGTTGCCGGGAACGTCACGGATAACGAACCAAAAAAATCTGGCGGTTCCTGTTGTGGCTGATCAAAATCCAATATAGATTTTAGGTAAATGGATAAAGTGGACATAGACATGGAAAAATATGATGTTATCATCGTTGGGGCTGGGCCTGCGGGTCTCAGTTGCGCAAAACAATTAGGGAATAGCAAATTGAAGGTGTTACTTGCCGAAAAAAACAGTGTAATAGGTCCTAAAGTTTGTGCTGGAGGTTTAACAGGTAAAAGTATAAAAACTTTAAATCTCCCAGATGAATTAATCGAATTTACATATAACAAAATTCATTTATTTAATAAAAACAATTCGTTTTATATAGAGGACGATTCAAATTTCGCTTATACTATTGACCGTAAAGTATTAGGGCAGTGGCAGTTAAAACAATTAAATAAGTTTTCTAATATTGAAGTAAAAACAGATTATAGAGTATCAGAAATAACAAAAGAATATGTAGTTATTAACGGTGAAAAAATAGGCTATAAACATTTAGTTGGAGCAGATGGCTCAAGCTCTTTGGTAAGAAGATATTTAAAATTAACTACTGAGAAAATAGGTGTTGCAATTCAGTATATTATTCCTACTACCAAATATAAAGATTTTGAAATATACTTTGATTCCAATTTGTTTTCTGCTTGGTATGCCTGGATTTTTCCACATAAAAATTATGTATCTATTGGCTGTGGAGGCGACCCAAAAACAATTTCATCAAAACAGTTAAGAAAAAATTTTTCCACTTGGCTTGAAAAACATGATATTGATGTAAGTCAAGGAAAATATGAAGCATTTCCAATAAATGGGGATTTTAAAGCGTATCGGTTTGAAGGGAATATTTATCTGGCAGGCGATGCCGGCGGGTTTGCTTCAAGGTTGACGGGCGAAGGCATTTACCAGGCCCTTGTTAGCGGTGGGGAAATAGGGAAAATCATCCTGGACCAAAATTATCACAGCAAAAAAATAGATGCTTTGATAAAACTGCAAAACAGGCATAATAAAATACTGGGCACCTTGGTCGCTTCAGGAAAATTTAGGCCTTTATTGGTAGAGGCGGGCAAATATTTTTTAAGGTCCAAATCCATCAGCAAAAAAGTTATAAAAACAATAGCATAATATAAGAGACCTTAACACTAAAAGGAAGCGAAATGGGTATCTTTAGGTATAGCGGATTGAAACCGTTACCAAAACAAAAAGTGTAATTATTAATTAAAATGAAAAAAATGAAAAATGTAGGATTAGTAGGATACGGGGTCATTGGCAAAAGAGTAGCCGATGCCATTAACGCACAAGATGATATGAACCTTGTCGGGGTTTGCGATGTCATCAACGATTGGCGCATACGGAACGCCGTGCGAAAGGAATATGATATCTATGCGGCCACCACCGATGCCGAAAAGCAAATGAAGGCTTCCGGCATTTCGGTAAAGGGCAACTTGCAGGACCTTTTGGACAAAGTGGACCTCGTGGTTGATTGTACCCCAAAAAATATAGCTGCAAAAAACGTAGAGGTCTATAAAAAACAAGGTATTAAGTTCATTGTTCAAGGTGGCGAAAAGCACCAGACCACAGGACATTCCTTTAGTGCGGAAAACAATTACAGATCCGCTGTAAATCTTGATGCTACAAGGGTGGTTTCCTGTAATACCACCTCGATCTTAAGAACATTAACCGCTTTGAAAAGAGCAGATTTATTGGATTATGCACGGGGAACACTATTAAGAAGGGCCACCGACCCATGGGAAAGCCATTTGGGAGGTATAATGAACACCATGGTGCCCGAAAAAGACATCCCAAGTCATCAAGGGCCCGATGCGCAAAGTGTCGACCCGGATTTGGATGTGATCACCTCGGCGGTAAAAGTGCCCGAAACCCTGAGCCATATGCATTATTGGAACGTGAAGCTAAAGAAAGAAGCATCTAAAGAAGAAGTGCTCAACGCCTTTAAAACTTCGAGCCGTATCAAATTGATACACTATGACCAAGGCTTGGTCTCCAACAACACGATCAAGGAAATGTTTTTGGACATGGGCAGACCATGGGGCGACATGTACGAGGTGGCACTTTGGGAAGATATGCTCAAGGTTGTGGGCGATGAACTTTTTTATGCCTACGTGGTGGACAATCAAGCGATCGTAATTCCTGAGACCATCGACGCCATTCGGGCCCTTACTGGTATTGAGACCGATGCGCACAAATCCATTGAGAAAACAAATGAAAGTTTGGGGATAAATTAAATATAGCAAAATGAAAACATATGAAAATATGGTGGAACAATTAGGGGACAAAGCGTCCTTCTATCTGGACCACGTAAGCGAAAAGATCACCAAGGACGAACTACAACTGCCCGATGAAAATTTTGTCTCCAAAGTTTTTGCCAATAGTAATCGAAGCCCACAAACGCTTCGAAGCCTTGCCCAATTGTACGGGCATGGCAATCTAAAGGATACGGGGTATCTAAGCATACTTCCAGTTGACCAGGGGATTGAGCATAGTGCCGCTTTTTCCTTCTATAAAAACCCCGATTATTTTGATCCTGAGAATATTATAAAATTGGCCATTGGAGCTGGTTGTAATGGGGTAGCCTCAACTTTTGGGGCATTAGGTCTGTATGCCCGTAAATATGCCCATAAAATCCCCTTTATTGTGAAGATAAACCACAATGAGCTACTGTCCTATCCCAACACCTACGACCAAAACCTTTTTGGGAAAGTCAAGGACGCTTGGGATATGGGCGCGGTTGCCATCGGGGCGACCATCTATTTCGGATCTAAGGAAAGTAATCGACAGTTGAAAGAGATTGCGGAAGCCTTTGCCGAGGCCCATAGCCTCGGTATGGCCACGATCTTGTGGTGCTACACCCGCAACGATGCTTTCAAAACGGATAAACAGGACTATCACACCGCCGCGGATCTAACGGGGCAGGCGAACCATCTTGGAGTAACGATACAGGCGGACATCATCAAACAAAAATTGCCCACAACAAATTTTGGCTTTAAAGACCTTCAATTCGGGAAGTATGACGATGCCATGTACGAAACCCTGACAACAGAACACCCCATCGATCTGTGCCGTTTACAGGTCGCCAATTGCTTTATGGGCAAAATAGGATTGATCAATTCCGGTGGAGGTTCCAAAGGAGCATCAGATATGACCGAAGCCATTACAACGGCGATCGTAAACAAACGAGCGGGGGGCTCGGGTCTGATACTGGGAAGGAAGGCTTTTCAAAGACCTTTTAAGGAAGGGGTGGAATTGATACATGCGGTCCAGGGCATTTACCTTGAGAAAAGAATCACAATAGCTTAATACAGATATAAGCATGCTCGATACGGAAATAAAATCATTAAAATCCCTAAACCACTACCTACGTAAACTGGTAGAGAATCGGCTGTGGCTCAAGGTTATCATTGCCTTGTTCCTCGGTGTCGGGGTCGGCCTGTTGTTAAGCCCCCAAAACGGTTGGATTACCAAAGGCACTGCCGATGTTCTAGGGAATTGGCTGGCCCTGCCGGGTATGCTCTTCCTGAAACTGGTGCAGATGATCATGATTCCCCTGATCGTGGCTTCTATCATTACCGGAATAGCCAGTAACGACAAGGAAAATCTGAAAAAGTTAGGCGGCGGCGTGCTTCTATATTTCATATCGACGACAATTATATCGGTAACCATAGGCACTGTACTTGCACTGATCTTTAGGCCTGGAAATTATCTGCACCAACAGGCGGAAGTCGATCATACAAATGCATTGGCCGACGCTGCCAAAAGTTCGGAACTATCCTTTGGAATAAACGATATTCCGAATGCCATAACCAATTTACTGCCCGAAAACCCATTGGCCTCCATGGTAAGTGGCGAAATGTTGAGCATCGTTATTTTTACCATTATCATAGGGGTCGCCGTATTGTCGCTGACCGACGACCTGCTCAAACCTGTAAAATTGCTCTTGGGGGCCATACAGGAAATCTGTATGACGGTGGTCAAATGGGCCATGTTATTGGTTCCGGTCGCCGTATTCGGTCTAATGGCACAGCTTACGTCGAGCGTTGGCCTGAACTCCTTAACGAGTCTGGGATTTTATGTGCTCGTGGTACTGATGGGATTGCTCATATTGCTCGGCATTTACATGATGCTGGTCAGCATACTTGGCCAGAGCAACCCTTTTAAATTTTTGCGAAAGATCACGGATGTACAGCTTTTGGCGTTCTCAACAACAAGCTCTGCCGCGGTAATGCCCTTATCGCTAAAGACAGCGGAGGAAGAACTTAAGGTGGATGCCTCCATCAGCAATTTCATAATCCCCATCGGGACTACCGTGAATATGGACGGGACGGCCCTCTATCAGACCATAACGACCTTGTTCATAGCACAGGCCTATGGCCTTGAAATGGGCCTTCTCAATGTCATCGTTGTCGTAGTTACCATAGTCGCCGCTTCCATTGGAACCCCGGCCATACCGGGTGGTGGCGTGGTGATTTTGGCCTCTGTACTATCCAGTGCAGGAATTCCCGCCGAAGGAATCATCATCATCATCGGGGTCGAGCGCTTGCTCGGGATGTTCCGCTCTGCGATCAACGTTACCGGAGACCTAACGGCCTGCATGATATTCGATAGGTTTTATGGAAATAAGCCAGGGGGAACCAAAGAGAGCGATGTAAAAACAACTACGGAATATTCAACTGTTTAATTATTAAAAGAAACGGATAATGATAAAATCAATTAGCAAAATAGATCTTTCCCCGAAACCGGGCAAGGCGTACTGGGTAAACTGTCACAGGGAATGGCGGGAGGAGATCATTTATTTTATGATGGTCGACCGTTTTCATGATAGCAATAAACGGCATTCGAAGAATTTCGACTTCAGGCATGTCGGTTTCGGGAACGAAGACCAGTTGCAAAAGCCTTTTGGGGGCACCCTCAAAGGCATTATGGACAATATCGATTACATCAAAAATTTGGGCTGTACGGCTATCTGGTTAAGTCCCGTGTTTGAAAATAACCCGGGATCCTACCATGGCTATGCGATCCAGAACTATATGGACGTGGACAAACGCTGGGGCACCAAGGAAGAACTGGAACAATTGGTGGACAAGGCACACGGGCTTGATATAAGGGTCTTTTTGGATATCGTTCTGCACCATTCCGGGGATAATTGGTCTTATCCTTTTGATTATGATTATTTCTATGCTGGTGGCCAACGGTTTCCACTAGGAGGTTGGCGCGAGAAAGACAGGCCGCTTCCAGTCGAACTGAGAGATCAGGAGCTTTATAACCGGAAAGGGCAGATCAGGAATTTCGATGCGTATCCCGAGACCCAGGAAGGCGACTTCTTTACCTTAAAAACATTTAGGAACGATGGTTCTCCCGCCAGCGAAAGTTTACTGGATATATTGGTCAAGATACACTGTTATTGGATACGCGAGACGGATGTGGACGGTTTCCGATTGGATGCCGTCAAACACATGAAAGGAAACGACATTAGCCGTTTTTGTTCCAACATAAGGGAATATGCCTACACCTTGGGCAAAAGAAACTTCTTCCTGTTTGGCGAAATTATCGGTGATGATGAGATGGGCAATCCCTATATAGGCCCCAAAATGCTGCCGAAGGACCGGAATGTATATTACGGGCTAGATTCCATTTTAGATCATCCGTTACACAGTGTTCTGGCAGAGGTCATAAAGGGGAATTCATCCCCGAACCGATTGATACGGCGGTATGCAGTACTGCAAAAGAATGCCTTGGGTAGAGGTGAATATGGGGAATTCCTGGTGACCTATATCGATGACCACGACCAGGTGGGGATGGACTTTAAGCACCGCTTTGGCCATAATGCCACCCCTGAACAAATTGTTGCAGGAATGGGCTTTCTCATTTGCGCCCTTGGCGCCCCATGTATTTATTACGGTACCGAACAGGGTTTTGAGGGCAACGGTATGGATGACCGGTATATCAGGGAAGGAATGTTCGATCCCGATGATAAGGAGACCAACGTATTGAACCAAGGTTCATGGATATACAAGCGAATTTCGGTCTTGGCACATTTAAGGCAGAAAGAGTCCATTCTAAAGTTCGGTCGAATGTATTTCAGGGAAATTTCAAAAAACGGGGTTGATTTTCATTTTCCCGATGGCAAGGAATGCCTATTGGCATTTTCAAGGATCCTGCATCAGGGCGAAATCCTTGTCGTCTATAATTCTTCCCCAAAGGACACCAAAGAAGAATATATAGCGGTCGATACCGCTATCAATAAAGAGGATAGTCTTATGGACTGCATCTATGGTAACAAGAAAAAAATCAGAATAGAAAAGAATACAGATCAAGAAGCTGGCCGCCTTTTCATCAAGGTAAAGCTAAAACCCATGGAGTTTTTGATGTTCAAGAACAAGTAGCGGAAACAGAACCTCGTTAAGAATTTGGATAGGATAATGAAATACATAAAGATAAAAAAAATGGTTTTTTTGGCAGTATTGGTGATTCTGGTATTGTTCATCTCGGTAGCAGGGTACCAATACCTAACCGTCGCTTTAGCACCTGAATATGATTCCGAAACCATGTCCTTGAACTATGAAATAGTGGGCAAGGGCGAAAGGAACATCATCCTGATCCATGGCATGGCAGGTACTAAAGATTATTGGAAAAAGGATTTGGAACAAGTTACCGGAACGTACAGGCTTCTTTTGGTCGACTTGTTGGGTTTCGGCGATTCGCCAAAACCCCAAAGTGAATATACCCTCGAAATTCAGCTTGCGGCACTTGAGAACATCATCACGAACGAGGGCTTTAATAATGGCAACACCCTTATCTTGGGCCACTCCATGGGCGCGGTAATTTCCTTGGCCCTCTTTGCGGAACGCCCCGACTGGTTTAGAGGGGCTACGGTCATAGGCCTCCCCGTTTTCGAAGGCAAAGACCAATTTTTGGAACAGATGTCCAGTAATTCCTTTTTTGACAAGCTTGCCGTAAGCTCCTATGGGAAAGTGTTCTGTATGCTCCACCCCTTATACATTGTTAAATGGTTCAAGCCTAAAAATCTGACCGATGATGTTTTTAGGGACTCGAAAAAGCATACCTGGCAGAGCTACTACAATTCGTTGAACGAGGTCATTCTAAAAACGGATCTCTACGCCCTTACGAAGAACATAATCAATCGAAAGATCCTCTTTATCCAAGGCTCCGATGATAAAGTGGCACCCTTTGTCAACGTGGAAAAGTTTGCAAAGTCTTTTCCCCGTGCAAAATTAATGGAAATACGGGATGGTAACCACCAGCTCTTTCTGAAGGAACCACTTGAGGTTTGGAAAGCGATAGATAATTATTTTGACGGAAAATCATGATGAATAGGATTGAATACTAATCTGAAAATGAAATAGAAAGATGAAAAAACAAAAATACAGTACAGATCAATTCTACGGATTGATGCACACGGACGTCGAGGGAATCGATGCCCTTATTGAACTGGCCCTGAACATCCGGTGGTCATGGAACCATGCCTCGGATGAATTATGGCAGCAACTAGATCGGGAACTCTGGGAATTCACACGAAACCCATGGGTCATTCTACAAACGGTTTCACGAGATCGACTGGAGGAGCGTTTGACGGACCCGGCTTTTCGAGAAAAACTCAAAGCCCTATTAAAGGCAAACGAACAAGTGAATTCCGCTCCTTCATGGTTTCAGGAAAAACATCCGAAGGCAGCACTTACGACCATTGCCTATTTCAGTATGGAATATATGCTCAACGAGGCACTGCCCATTTACGCGGGTGGCCTGGGCAATGTTGCGGGCGATCAACTGAAAGCCGCCAGCGATCTGGGCGTACCCGTTGTTGCCGTGGGGCTACTTTATGCCAAAGGTTATTTCCGTCAGGAAATCGATAAATATGGCACGCAAAATGCCCTGTTCCCCTATAACGACCCAGGGCAATTGCCCGTTACGCCCTTACGCTTACCGAACGGGGAATGGCTTCGTATAAAGGTATCGTTGCCCGGTCATCCGATTTGGCTCCGTGCATGGCAGGTACAGGTAGGAAGGGCGAGACTCTATCTTTTGGATAGCAACGACGCCGCCAACTTGCCGATTCATCGTGGAATTACCGATGAGCTGTATGGTGGAGGGCCCGAACTGCGCATAAAACAGGAGATCATATTGGGTATAGGAGGCTACAGATTACTAAAAGCCTTGGATATAAAACCCGAAGTCTGCCATATGAACGAAGGGCATGCGGCCTTTCTGGTTCTGGAACGTGCCAACGATTTTATGAAGGCGAACGGAACTTCCTTTGAGGAGGCGCTTGCCGTAACCCGGGCGGGCAACCTATTTACCACTCATACAGCAGTTGCTGCCGGTTTTGACCATTTCAGTCCCTCGTCAATGGAATACCATTTGGGCACTTATGCCAAAAAACAACTGGGCTTGGATTTTAATGATCTGATGGCCTTGGGGCGTGCGGACGCCAATAACCGATCGGAAAGTTTTAACATGGCCTATCTGGCCATTCGTGGTAGCGGGGCGGTAAATGGCGTTAGCCGTTTGCACGGAGAGGTAAGCAGAAATCTTTTCAACAATCTTTTCCCGCGTTGGCCGGAAGCTGAAGTTCCGGTAGGCCATGTGACCAATGGAGTGCACATGCCATGCTGGGATTCCAAATATGCCGATGAAATCTGGACGGAATCCTGCGGAAAGGATCGCTGGAGGGGCGAACTCGATGACCATTCAGCGCATATTTCGAAACTATCCGACGAAAAACTCTGGGAATTTAGGAACCGATCGAGAAATCGCCTTGTCGATTTTATAAGGGAAAGGTTTGAGAGACAGGCAATAGTCTCGGGCCTACCGTCGGAAGTGGTAACGACCGCAGAACAGGTTTTTGACCCCAATACCTTGACCTTGGGCTTCGCCCGCCGGTTTGTGCCTTATAAAAGACCGGATCTCTTGTTACACGATCCCGAGCGGTTTGTCCGAATCCTTACCAACCCGGAACATCCGGTACAATTGGTCCTGGCCGGTAAAGCGCCGCCATTTGATGAAGCGGGAAAAGGATTGATACGAAAATGGGTGCAGTTTATCCAACAGCATAATCTGCACAGGCATGTCCTCTTTCTAAGTGATTATGACATGATGTTGGCGGAAAATTTGGTCCAGGGCGTGGATGTATGGCTCAATACGCCAAGACGGCCCTGGGAAGCCAGTGGTACCAGTGGCATGAAAGTACTTGTGAACGGTGGCCTCAATCTTTCGGTACTGGACGGTTGGTGGGCCGAGGCCTATACTCCCGAAGTAGGCTGGGCCTTGGGCGATGGCCAAGAACATGGCGACGATCCCGCGTGGGACGCGCACGAGGCAGCAGCACTATATGAAATACTGGAGCAGCAGGTCGTCCCCGAATTCTACGCACGTAACAAAAAAGGAGTATCGGAAATTTGGGTAGAGCGCATGCGAAAAAGTATGGCGACCCTAACGCCCCGTTTTTCCACCAACCGAACGGTTCGCGAATATACAGAGGACTATTATCTGCCAGCGGCAATACACTATAAAAAAAGGGCAGCCAGGAAAGGAGCCTTAGGAAAAAGAATCGTTGGTACTCTGTCTGAGCTCAAAAATAAATGGGAGGCCATACAATTTGGAAAAGTTGAAATTGAAAGTGAACACCAAAAACACCACTTTAAAGTAGCCATAAGGTTGAAAGGAATAGACCCCAAACATATTCAGGTAGAACTGTTCGCGGAAGGTATCAACGGCGAAGGGCCCGAAAAAATCAAGATGAAATTTGATTGGATGGGGGAAGATGGGGCACATAACTTTTATGCAGAGGTAAACACTTCCCGGACGACGGATCACTATACGGTGCGCATTGTACCCAGCTACGAAGGTGTATCCGTACCGTTGGAGAATAGCTTGATACTATGGCAGCATTAAATCAAATTTCAAATAATGGACAGATGAAAACACTGGAATATCACGAAACCATATTAAAAAAAGTCAGCTTCGACAAGAGGTTGTTAAAGATGGAACTGAAAAAGGCGGTACGTAATACCACCTGTTCCGAACAACCGGCTCTTCTTGAATGGTGCGGAGAGCACCTTGGCGAGGAATACAAAAAGATGGCCGCCGGTTTTATGGAAAACAAAAGTTGTGCTTTCGAAGACGGGGGCAATAAATAAAATACCAAGTGAAAATGTATCCGCAAAATTCAAATCTTTTAACCATCAGTGCCGGTCCATCGAGTATTAGGTTCGCGATGTATGAAATGGCCGAAAATCCCGTGAAGGAACTTTTTGGCGATATCCGTCACATCGGTTCCGGTAAAGAGGTTTTCAGGGTAACCCACGTTAAAGGCAATGAAAGGGAAAACTCACGGATATACGCTCCTGGCTTTTACCAAGCTACTGTTTTTTTAATACGCTGGCTCAAAAACCAGCTAGGCTCTGATCGTATTGGGCACATAGGGCACAAGATAACATATGGATTGAACCATCAAGGACCGAAAGTAATCGATACCGCCCTGTTGGCCGAGCTGAAACAGATCGCGGACTACATTCCCGGCTATCTTCCGGCAGAGATTGAGATTGTTGAAACGTTCACAATGTGGTATCCGACCTTACGGCAGGTGGCCTGTTTCGATACCAGCTTTCATGTAAACTTGCCTCGGGTTGCCAAGATACTCCCTATTCCAAGGCGTTTTGACAAAGCAGGTATTCAGCGGTATGGTTTTCATGGCTTGTCCTATACTTATCTCATGGAAGAACTCAAAACAAAAATGGGAGTTGAGTCTAATGGGAGGGTCATTCTGGCCCATCTTGGGAATGGAGCCAGTATGGCAGCCGTTAAGGATGGAAAAAGCATTGATACCACCATGGGCTTTACCCCCACAGGTGGTTGCGTCATGGGCACACGGAGTGGCGATTTAGACCCCGGCGTGGCTTGGTATATGATGAACAGCGAAGGAATGAACACCAAACAGTTCAACCATTTGATCAATCATGAATCAGGTCTTCTGGGAATTTCCGAAACAAGTGCCGATATGCAAGATCTGTTACAAAAAGAAAGCTCGGACGAAAGGGCGGCAGAGGCAGTAGCCCTTTTCTGTTATCAGATACAAAAGTGGATCGGTTCGTTTATGGCCGTGTTGAGAGGCCTTGATATATTGGTTTTTTCCGGGGGTATCGGCGAGAAAGCACCGATCATCCGTTCAAGAATTTGTGAAGGCTTGGGCTTTATCGGAATTGAATTGGATGAGGACAAAAACAATCAAAATGGGTTTCAGATCTCCATGATAAATGGCAAAGTAAAAGTATTGGTAATGCCTACAAATGAAGAGTCGATTATTGCAAGAAACACAACGGATTTGTATAACAAGTCCAAAAACAAAGAAAGACAGCTATAAAATAAGTAAGACATGGAAAATCAAAATAGTAAAAAGGGACAAATGGAAATAGCTCCGGAACTTCTGGATAAAATGGATGCGTACTGGCGGGCGACCAATTACCTATCCGTAGGTCAGATATATCTACGGGATAATCCCCTGATGCGGCAACCGTTGAAAGCGGAACATATCAAACCCTTGTTATTGGGCCATTGGGGCACTACCCCGGGCCAAAATTTCATATATGTTCATCTAAACCGTATCATCAAATAATACGATCTGAAATGATTTTTATCGGGGACGCCTTATTTCTGGGGGGCAATGACTATTGGGTAAAACAGACTGGGGTGGTTTCTATAGGTGTGAGGGATCCCCACGAAACGAAACGGATCATCGAAACAATTAACGCATGTCTAAAAAATTAAATAAAAGTATTAAAATGAAATCAAACAATTAAAACAGTAAAAAAATGAAAAAAGAACACAAAAAACAAACAGACCATACAGGCAAGGGCCACGAAGGGCACAAGGGCCAGGGCGATCAGCCCACAATGTCTGAACAAATGGCTTACGAAATGGGCCATGACGGCCAGGACATGGCGGCTATTGTTCGCGATCTGCGCAACCGTTTTTGGATATGCCTTATTTTCACGATCCCGATTTTTATCTACTCCCCGATGGGAGGCTTCTTCACTCCGCCGCAACCACCGTTTGGGCTGGACCTGAACCTATGGCTGTTTTTCTTGGCAAGTGCTGCAGTGCTTTATCCAAGCTGGCCCTTCTTAGTCTCTGCCTGGCGTGCCCTAAAAAAAGGCATTCTAGGTATGGCAGTACTGATAGTACTGAGCGTGGGTACGGGCTATATCTTCAGTGTCATCAGTATATTCTTTTTGGAAGGGGGCGACCAGTTCTTCGAGGCCATAGCCGTTCTGTTGGTTTTTATCCTGCTCGGCCATTGGCTCGAAATGCGCGCCCGTGCCGGAGCCTCATCGGCCATAAAGGCATTGATGGACCTTACGCCTGCAAAGGCATCGGTTATCCGCAACGGTGAGGAGATCGAAGTCCCGACAGCGGAAGTATTGCAAGACGAAATCGTCGTGATGCGACCAGGTGCCAAGATTCCCGTTGATGGAACGGTGGAAAGCGGAGAATCGTTGGTTGACGAGTCCATGCTCACAGGAGAATCCATGCCTGTCAAGAAAGGTCCCGGCGACACCGTCATCGGTGCCACGATCAACAAGACCGGTAGCTTCCGCTACAAGGCGACCAAGGTTGGGGCCGACTCGGCACTGGCACAGATCGTAAAACTGGTACAGGAGGCCCAGAACTCCAAGGCACCGGCACAACTATTGGCAGACAAGGCAGCACAGATACTGGTAATTGCCGCGATCATCATCGGTCTTACCACCTTTGCGGTCTGGTTTTGGTGGATCGGGGAACCGCTGATGTTCGGACTGACATTGACCATTACGGTATTTGTGATCGCCTGTCCGGACGCCCTGGGCCTTGCAACGCCAATGGCGGTTATGGTAAGTACCGGCCTGGGCGCCAAGAACGGTATTCTTTTCAAGAATGCATCGGCACTGGAAGACGCGACAAAATTGAACGTCATCGTCTGCGATAAGACCGGTACACTTACCGTTGGCCAGCCGGAGGTCGTGGAGATCGTTACGGCAAAAGGCATTACCGAGGATCAATTGCTTGCCGCTGCCGCTGCCGTAGAACAGGGATCGGACCATCCGTTGGCACAGGCCATACTGCGCAGGGCGGAAAAACTGACCGTGGAGGCACCTACAAAATTCGAAAGTCTTGACGGTATGGGGGCACGTGCGGAGACCGCCGCCGGAACGGTGTTCCTTGGCAACCGCCTGCTAATGGATACCCAGAAGCTTTCGCTCGATGGTCTGGAAAGCGAGGCCACTAGAATGCAGGAAGATGGTCGCACCGCTGTACATGTGGCCCAAGCAGGTCGTGTGATTGGGCTTATCGCTATCGCAGATGCCATAAGGCCATCGTCAAAGGCAATGGTAGAAAAACTAGGTAAGCGCGGTATTGAAGTGGTTATGCTTACAGGCGACAACGAAGCCACCGCAAGACGAATCGCCAAGGACCTTGGGATAGATAACGTCATGGCCGATGTGCTACCGGCCCAAAAAGCCGAAAAAGTGAAAGAGCTACAGGCGCAAGGCAAGAAAGTTGGTATGGTTGGCGATGGAGTTAACGATGCGCCCGCACTAACACAAGCGGAAGTAGGATTTGCCATTGGCGCTGGGACCGACGTTGCCATGGAAAGTGCGGACGTGGTACTCATGAAAAGCGACCCCTATGATATCGTAGGTGCCATAGAGCTTTCCCGTGCCACTGTACGCAAGATGCACCAGAACCTCTGGTGGGCCGTTGGCTACAATGTGTTGGCGTTTCCGCTGGCGGCAGGGGTTTTGTACCCTTTTGTGTTGAGCCCCGAGGTTGCGGCACTTTCAATGTCCGGCAGTACTCTCATTGTAGCGGTCAATGCGTTATTGCTGAAGTTTATCAAACTGGAAGGCATCCATACACCGGACAAAAAACCAGCCTAAAATGTAAGAAAAGATCAACACTAAAAAACAATATTCAATGAACACTAATAAAATTAAACATATAGCAGTATTTACTTCTGGGGGCGATTCCCCGGGTATGAATGCAGCTTTATTTGCCATTGCAAAAACTGCCGAAGTGAACAGCATAAAATTAAGTGGTATCCGAAAAGGATATGAAGGCCTAATAGATGGCGATGTGGTTCCCTTGGATACCCGCGAATTGCAAAAGATGGCGCATCGGGGAGGAACACTGTTAAAAACAGCTCGGAGCAAGCGGTTTTTGACGTTGGAGGGAAGACAACAAGCTTTGGAAAATCTTAAAACGAACAAGATAGATGCCCTGATTGCCATAGGCGGTGACGGTACCTTTAAAGGGCTATTGGCATTTTCAGAAATCTGTGACCTCCCTTTTTTGGGCATTCCCGGAACCATAGACAATGATCTGGCCGGCACCGATTTTACGCTCGGTTTCGATTCTGCCGTAAATACCGCAATTGAAAACATCGATAAGATCAGGGATACCGCAGAAGCTCATAACAGAATATTTTTGATCGAGGTGATGGGTAGGGACTGTGGTTATATCGCCATCCACTCTGGATTGGGTACCGGCGCGGATGCCATTTTGATCCCTGAAAGCGCACATGACTTTATCCAATTGTTGGAAAAGGCGGGAAGTTACGATCGTGAAGAGGCCTTTATCGTAATCGTTTCAGAAGGAGATGAACTCGGGGCCGAGGTGGCAGCGAAAAAGATAAAGGAAATAAACCCTGACGTGGACCTGCGCATTACGAAACTGGGGCATGTGCAACGCGGGGGCAACGCATCCGCTTTTGATAGAATGTTGGGCATACGGCTCGGTGCAGCTGCTGTAGAGGCACTTTTGCGCGGAAGGAAGAATGTCATGGCGGGAATCTTGAACAACGAACTGAGCCTGACCCCATTTGACCGAGTGGTAAAAGAGCATCAAGTGAACGATGAATTGCGGGGCCTATTAAAAATTTTCGGGAGCTAAAAATAGAATGAAACGATCAACAACCAACATAGCGATTATTTTCTTGCTGACTGCGGCTACCATAGTCTTCGAGATAAGTCTGTCAAGACTGTTCTCGTACCTTCTTAGTTTTCATTTCGTACTCATCATCATTGCATTTTCCATACTGGGTCTTGGCATTGGCCAGATAACGTATGCCAAGTATTCCGAGAAGATAGATCATTCATTGCTTTGGTGGATGGCACTACCGTCAATCTCAATGTTTTTAAGCTTTACCCTTTTGCTCGGCCTTTCACAAATAGGCGTTTCGTCATCCTCGGGTTTTAGCCTGCCCGTTTTTATACTCTTGTCAACTATTCCATTCATAGCCATCGGAATAGTCTATGCCCATATTTTTGAAACGGATAAACGGCATGTGTCAACCTTATACGCCTTAGATCTCATAGGGGCGGCCACAGGCGCACTCGCCTCCGTTTTTTTGCTTAACGCATTTGGCTTGGTACAGGTGGTGGCGATTGCCATAGGGTTACTGCTGCTGGCCCTGATAATAGCGTTGATAGCAGGCAAGAACCGTTTTTCAAAAATACTGGTCCCCTTAGTGCTGGGCGTTATTTTTTTAATGGGATTTGCAAAAGATGGCCTGGACTTCGATATACCCGTTGCGAAAGATCCGTCCAAGGATTTGTACCGGTTGATGGCCAACCCCGCTTTTAAAAGCGAAAAACTGGAAAGCCGTTGGAGCGCATTCGGCAAGACCGATCTGGTCAAGTTCACTTTTCCTGACGGTACCGTGTCCAGATCTATGTTTATCGATGCCGCCGCGGGCACCGATCTCATCGAGATCGACGAGCTTGCCAAGGATACCGTCGAAATGCGAAAAGTATTATCCGGATTTCCGGCCGTATTTGCTTTGAACTTTTTAAGCGAAAAGGAAAAGGATTCCGTGCTGATAATAGGTCCCGGTGGTGGAATAGATATTGCCGCAACATACTTCATGGGCTTTAAATATATCGAGGCGGCAGAGGTCAACCCTTCCTTTGTAGCGTTGATGGAAAAATACAATCCCTCTACCTTCCTCGATAAGGAGAACATAAAGGTACATGTGAACGAGGGAAGAAATTTTGTGGTCGAGAACAAGGGGAAATACGATGCCGTTATGTTGACCATCCCGGTGACCAAAAGTTCAAGGGGTGCAGATTTTTACGGACTTACCGAGAACTATTTGTTTACCATGGAGGCACTTTCGGATTATCTGGATGGTCTAACGGAGGAAGGGGCCATCTTTTTTACGATGCACGCAAGGCAGGAAGTATATAAAATGCTGGCGAACTTTTTGGAGCTCCAGGACCGGATGGGGGTCAATCAAATAGAGGCATTAAAAAGGGTTTATATCTATTCCAATGGGATGAACCCGGTATTGGTCATTAAAAAGAAACCTTTTGAGCCAAAAATAATCGAGGAGGTACACGGTACGGCACATTATGTAGAATTGGATCGAGAGCTGTTTTATTTTCCATATATCGAACAAGAAGGTTTAGACACCATCGTACAGAACGTAAATTATAAGTGGTATATGTTCGACGATCTGTTGTATGATATCTCCAAAGGCTCCTATGCGTATGATGAGCTTTGGAAAGCCGCATCCATAAACTTGAGTCCGGTTTCCGATGATTCCCCCTATTTTTTTAATTACAACAATGGCATACCCGATGCCATGACCACCCCCTTATGGCTTGGTCTGTTCATCGTCGGGTGGTTCATATCCAACCATGTGAACGGATGGAGATCGGTTTCTTTTTCAGAAAATACCTCTATGTATATGCAAAGAAAATTTAGAGCCTGGGCACTTATATCCTTTTTGTTGGGATTCTCATATATACTCATACAAGGGTATCTTTTTCAAATACTCAACTTAAAGCTCTCCAACCCTTCCCAGTCCTTTTCATTATTGCTTTTTACGTTTTTACTGGGCAATGGGGTGGGCAGCCTTTTGACGGGAACTTTCAAAAAAAATCTTTCCCGTAAGCTCATCGTATACTCGGCCTTGATCGTTTTGGTTTCCTTATTGACCGTATATGTACTGCTCCCTATATGGTATAAAGAACTATCAGAATTCTGGATAGCCTTATTTTTACTGCTTCCGTCTTTCTTTATAGGGATCCCTTTTCCGGTATTGCTAAAAACGGCCTCCTCGCTGAAAGAGAAGAAAAGCATTCCCTATTTATTAGGTATATCAAGCGTGGCGGGTGTTGCTGCCTCGATCTTTGCCATTGTCATTTCCATCCTGTATGGTTACAGGTTTGTATTCCTGCTCGGCTTGTTCGGATACGGTGTAGTGATAATGCTGGCGTACAGATTAAAAACCCTTAAAATCGTACACACATGAAAAAATGGTCCTTATATATAGGAAGCTACTCAGGAATCAAGGTATTTATCCATTGGACCTTCTGGATCATTATTGGATGGATATTCATGATGCATTTTGAAATGGGACATGGATGGGCCGAAGGCCTGGCAGGCGCCCTCTTTATCCTAACTTTGTTTGCCTGTGTGGTACTGCATGAATTTGGCCATGCGTTAACGGCCAAAAAATATGGTATCCCAACACATGATATTACGCTCTATCCCATTGGTGGGGTAGCGAGTCTCGATAGAATGCCCGAAAAACCCGCCCAAGAGTTGGCCGTGGCCGTGGCCGGCCCCGCGGTAAATGTCATACTTGCCGGGATCCTCTATATTTTTCTGCTTTCGACCGATCAATTGTTGCCCATCTCGGAAATAGACCATATGAGCGGTGACAATTTTTGGTTCAACATCATGGCCGCCAATGTGATCCTAGCTGTTTTTAATTTGATACCGGCTTTTCCAATGGACGGCGGAAGAGTGTTGAGGGCAGTTTTGGCGTTCAATATGGACAAGCTCAAGGCAACGACCATCGCTGCACGGGTAGGACAATTGCTGGCCATCGTATTTGTATTCCTAGGGTTCTTTTCCAATTTTTGGCTGGTGTTCATCGGCCTGTTCATTTTTTTGGGGGCCGGGGCCGAAGCGGTACAGGAAAGCACGAAATCTGCACTCATCGGATATACCGCAAGTGACGTTTTGATTCAAAAATATACCCGCCTATCGCCATTGGAAACCTTGGAAAAAGCAGTACAGTTGTTGCAGAACACCCAGGAACAAGGCTTTGTGGTCGTAGAGAACGATCAGGCAATAGGTGTCCTGACACGAAAGGAACTGATCAAGGGGTTGTCCGCATATGGAAATAGTTCCCGCGTGTCCGATATAATGCGAAACGACTTCGCAATAGTTGCGCCAAATACGCCCCTACAACAGGTGTATGAAAAGCTCGTGTCCAATAACTCTCAACTTGCCGCGGTCTTGGATAATGGGCAGTTGACAGGTATTGTGACCGTAAAGGGAATTAATGAAATGATAATGGTTACAAGGGGAAGAAAAAAATAATGCAAACACATCAAAACATAAGTGAGCTATTAAGCCCCTACATTCTGGGGGTACTCCTGAGTACGGGTATAGGCCTTATCCTTGGACTGGAAAGGGAATATGACAAGATAAAGGATGAGCAGGGGTTTGCCGGTATTCGAACATTTCCGATTGTTGCCATAATAGGCTTTATGGTGGGCAGTTTGAACGAGATGTATACTCCTTGGCTGGTCATTGTTAGTTTGGCGACAATTATTTTGTTTTTTGCCATCAGCCATTTGTCCATTGTGCAGAAACATTCCATGATCGGTAATACCACAAATCTCGCTTTGATTGCCACATTTGTTCTTGGTGTTATGGTTTCGGGCCATTTGTACAAAGAGTCCATTGCCACTGCTGTAATTGTGGTTACGTTGTTATCGCTCAAGACCGCCTTTCGCTCGTTCATTAAGAATATAACGCCCGAAGAACTTTTTGCCTTTATCAAATTTTCAATCATTGCCCTGTTGATATTACCATTTCTGCCCGACAAGGATTATGGGCCTGAAGGCCTACTGAACCCTTTTGAGATCGGGGCAATTATTGTCATTGTCTCCTTTCTGAACTTCATCGGATATTTTTTGGTCAAATACGTTGGGTCAAAAAAAGGAATCTTGTTGACCGCTATTCTGGGTGGTTTGATATCGAGTACGGCAGTTGCTTGGATCTATGCCTCCAGAAGCAAGAAGTCTCCCGAGCTTTCAAAAAAATACGCAGCAGGTATCATCATAGCATCGGCAATCATGTTCCCTAGACTTTCGGTTCTCGCCTATATTTTTAATAGTGCCATCCTAGGCTATTTGGCAATCCCCTTTGCCCTGCTTACGGTGGTCTGTCTGGTAGCTTCCCTGCTTTTGATACGTAAGGATACCGATCAGCCGAACACGGACATTAATTTGGGGAATCCGCTCAATATTTGGAATGCGATCGGTTTTGGCGGCATCTATGTGGCCATCCTGTTTGCGGTTTTCTATGGAAATAAATTTTTTGGAGAAAGTGGTCTGTACTATTCGGCATTGATTGCGGGTCTGGCAGATACCGATGCGATAACCATCAGCATGGCTAAATTTGCCTTATTGGATAAAAAATTGATTTTGGCATCCAATGTCATCATTGCAGCGACCCTGAGCAATATGACCGTGAAATTGGGAATTGCCTTTTTTAAGGGCTCTAAAAAAACAGGGCGACTCGTGGGCTATGCCTTTGGGGCGGTCGTCCTTCTTGGCATCCTTTATATCCTGCTTAATTCTTGGATCAATTGAAATTTTAAAACTAGAAACGAAAATGAAAACAACCGTATTCAGCACCCATAAATTTGAAGATCCCCATTTGCTATCTGCAAATAAAGGCAAACACGAGCTTAACCTACTTGAAGTACGGTTGACCGAAAGCACGGCTTCCTTGGCTCGTGGCACCGAGGCCATTAGTTTGTTTACGAGCGATGATGCCTCGGCGGTAGTACTTGAAAAACTTAAGGACATAGGAATCAAATATATCGCCCTGCGTACCGCTGGATATAACAACGTAGCTGTCGAAAAGGCTGCTGAACTTGGCATAAAAGTAGCCCGTGTCCCAGCCTATTCCCCATATGCCATCGCAGAACACACCATGGCGCTGATACTTGCATTGAACAGAAAACTGATCAGGGCCCACAATAGGGTCAGGGATATGAATTTCTCGCTGAACGGACTTACAGGGTTCGACCTGAACGGAAAAACTGTCGGGGTAATGGGCACTGGAAAAATTGGGGCTATCCTTGTTAAAATACTTCACGGTTTTGGTTGTGATATTTTGGCCTATGACAACTCTGAAGATGGAGAACTCATCGAAAAGTACGGGATCCGCTATACCGACTGCTCAACAATCTGCCGCCAAGCTGATATTATAAGCCTGCATGTGCCTTTAGTGCCTTCCACCAAACATTTGATCGATGCCAAGCGTATTTCATTGATGAAACCAGGGGTAATGCTTATCAATACCAGCAGGGGTGGCTTGGTGGATACCAAAGCGGTCATTGAAGGTTTAAAAACAGGAAAAGTCGGATACTTTGGAATGGATGTTTATGAAGAAGAGGAAGGACTGTTCTTTGAAGATCATTCGGACGAAATACTACAGGATGATGTCATTGCACGTTTGATGACCTTAAGCAATGTTCTGATAACGAGCCATCAGGCATTCTTAACCGATACAGCCTTGACCAACATTGCAGATACGACCATACATAACCTTGATAGTTTTGAAAAAGGAACGGTTTCAGGGAATGAAGTAAAAATAAATTACAACAACTTGTAAAACTTAATAAGGATGAAAAATATACTCGTACCCACCGATTTTTCGGAGAATTGCGACAAAGCCGCTGATTTGGGCATTGAAATGGCTAAACTATACGATGCGGAAATTCATTTCTTTCACTTGATACATACTCCCGTAGACTGGGTAAAACTGGACAAGTTAAAGGAGAAAAGATACCCCAAGACGCTTAGGGAAATCGGGGCGGCCAAATCCGCCTTGCGGGAATTTGAGAAAAAGGCGGAGAAGGAAAATCTAAAATGCCAGACCTTCTTGGAGTATCAGGTTGAGACCAGTAATATTCTAAAACATTCCGGTCATTTCCATCATGACTTTATTATCACGGGGAGTAGCGGTACGAAAGGCACCGCCCGTGAACTTTTTGGTAGCAATGTTGAAAAAATCGTGCGAAAATCCGATGTGCCCGTAATCGTGGTGAAAGAGGAAGAGGTCTCCTTCCCTTTTAAAAATATAGTTTTTGTCTCTGATTTCATGGAGGATGTAAGTGGTGCTTTCGAGCATGTAATTTCGATCGCAAAAAAATGCAATGCACATATTCGTTTGTTGCGTATCAACACCCAAACGGATACCAATAGCATTACTGCTGGATTGAATCCAATTAAGAAATTCTTGGAAAAGTTTCCTGATTTGAAAAATTATTCGATGTACGTCACTAACGAACCTTCTGTGGAAACGGGAATAAACACGTTCCTAAGACACGAACCTGCGGATCTGATTGCTTTGTCCACCCATGGCAGTACAGGATTTTTAAGCTTGTTTTCCAAAAGTATCGCCGAAGGTGTGGCCAATCATTCCGCACTTCCGGTAATGACGGTTAAAATCTAAAGGCATGAATGTCGTGAACGTCACAAAATATTCGGGCGAATTGCAAGTCTTTGACCTAAACCAGCTTATCGGCTCTTTGCGGCGTTCGCGAGCAACGGTAAAAAAAATTCTCGAAGATTCAGAAGAATTATGTAAAGCACATTAAACCAATAAACATCTATTAACCCTAAAAAAGAATACAGATGAAAACTAAAACATTAAAAAAACAGGACAGCATCGACCTAGAGCCATTTTACCAAGCAATGGAAGATGATCCAAGCTTACTGGAAGAAGCCTTTGAAACATTACTGGAGATGGTAAACTCCGAGCCCGGATCCGCCAAGAAACTAGCCCTTCTTATCAAAGAGGACTTTCACGATCTGTACAAGGAAATAGCGGAGCTATGCAAACCGGACCAAGATAAAGGGAACACACCTTCCTGTTGTGGGGGACTTTAAAATTTGATAAATGATGAAGACCTCAAAAACCGATTGGATCCATTGAATGGGTTTGTTAGCACATGAAGTCAAGAACCGTGAGTACAGTAAATCGGTAAAATAATAGTGATTCTTTCTTTATACAATAAAGAGAATTTAGAAGATCCGTTAGAATTATTTATGACCTAATAAACTGTAAAAAAAATGAAAAATAACAAAGTAAACATTCACTTATTAGGAGATGCAGGAACGGTTACCGGTTCAAAGTATATGATGGAATCCACCAAAAAGGAAATTCCCATTGAATGTGGTCATCATTACAACGGTATCCTCTTGGCCTCCAACTTTTTAGGATTGAAGGTAAACGACAAGCCGCTGGTGTTTTGGGGCGATATTTGCCGCACCGAAGAACCATTCCCGTACTCGCCCCAAAAACCTATAAAAGATACTTATGGCTGTGAAGCTGAAGTACCACAGCCTTACGACATTAAATGGTTGGAATTAAAACCACCAATCAGAATTGTTTACAACGTAAAGGAAAGAATCAGCATCAACTAAGTTGTTCGATTTTATAAAAATATATACTTAGAAAAAAGAAATACAAAAATTATGAAAATCCAAAAAATTGAAGCGATCGAAATACTCGATTCAAGAGGGAACCCTACCGTAGAAGTGAATCTAAAGTTGGAAGATGGAACTACCTCCCGTGCAATGGTCCCAAGTGGCGCATCAACCGGAGAAAGGGAAGCCACCGAATTAAGAGATGGCGATAAAAAACGTTATGGAGGAAAAGGCGTTTTGAAGGCAGTTGAGAATGTAAATACTGTAATTGCGAAAGCCATTAAAGATAAAAGTATCCATACACAAAGAGAGCTTGACTATTTATTGATAGAACTGGATGGAACAAAAAACAAAGCCAAACTAGGTGCAAATGCAATACTTGGTGTTTCTATGGCCTATGCGCGAGCAAAAGCCCAGAGTGCTAAAATCCCGTTATATGAGTGCTTGGGAGGAAGCAATGCCCACATAATGCCCGTACCTTGTATGAATGTCATAAACGGCGGCAAACATGCGGACAATACATTGGATTTTCAAGAATTCATGATCGCACCTCATAGCGCGCCGTCATTTAGAGAAGCCATTCGTATGGGCGAAGAAGTGTTCCATTCCTTAAAAAATGTGTTAAAAACCAAAGGTTTAAGCACTGGAGTTGGTGACGAAGGTGGATTTGCCCCCGATTTAAAATCAAATGAACAGGCTGTCGAAATGATTTTAGAAGGAATTCATAAAGCTGGTTATAAACCGGGAATAGATGTAAGCATTTGCATTGACCCTGCTGCCAGTGAAATGTGGGAAAATGGGAAGTATAAATTTTTTAAAAGTTCTCAAAAATTGGTTTCAAGCGATGAAATGGTCAAACTTTGGGAAAGTTGGACAACTCAATATCCTATTGTATGGCTTGAGGATGGTTTAGCTGAAAACGACTGGGAGGGCTGGAAAAACTTAACGGATATATTAGGCGATAAAATTGAAATTGTAGGCGATGACTTGTTCTGCACCAATAAATCGATTTTAGAAAAAGGTATTGAAAATGGGGTGGCAAACTCGATCCTGATCAAATTGAATCAAATAGGAACCGTAACCGAAACGCTTGAAACAACCGAGCTTGCTTATAAAAATTCATACAATTGTTTTGTATCGCATAGGAGCGGCGAAACAGTAGATAGTTTTATTGCAGATTTAACCGTTGCCCTAAACGCAGGACATTTAAAAACAGGAAGCGGTTGCCGTGGAGAGCGTATTGAAAAATTCAATCAACTTATGCGTATTGAAAATGAATTGGGCAAATCATCACAATTTGCCGGTTTGAAAGCATTTAAGAATGCCAAATAACACCTGACGAATAGTAGGGCTAATGATACATTTTTCACTTTTGAAGGCATGAGGAGTACCGATGACAATAGCATATTATATGCCATATCTTCCAAAAACGGAGTTAAAGGCACTTTGGTAGATGCATATGGAGTATGTGCCGAGAACATCTCGGAAGCAATGAGGAAAAAAATGCGATAATATAGAATCAAAAAATTATGAAAACCCAAACCTTTGAAACTAAAATAAGCCCCTATGCTGGAAAACCGGCTACGGAAGAAATGCTTGTCGATGTACCAAAGTTGGTTTCGGCATATTACGCTGTAATTCCGGACCCGAACATTCCTGAACAGCGGGTGGCCTTCGGTACATCGGGACATCGTGGTTCCTCGTTCAACACTTCATTTAATGAATGGCATATACTTGCGATAACTCAGGCTATTTGTATATACCGGCATCAACAAAATATCGATGGGCCGCTATTTCTGGGCATAGATACCCATGCACTTTCTGAGCCTGCAAGTACCAGTGCCCTTGAAGTGCTCGCGGCAAATGGAGTGGAAGTAATGATGGCCGAAGGAGACGAATATACGCCAACGCCGGCCGTGTCCTTGGCTATTCTCAATTACAATCGCAATAGAAAAACCGGACTAGCGGACGGAATTATTATTACACCATCGCACAATCCGCCAAAGGATGGGGGCTTAAAATACAATCCGCCGAATGGTGGCGCGTCCGGTACCGCGATTACCAACTGGATACAGGATAAAGCGAATAAATTTCTTGCCAAAAATCTTTCGGGTGTAAAAAGAATTTCCTACGATAAAGCCTTACATGCGTCCACCACGCACCGGTATGATTATCTCAATTTCTATGTGGAAGAATTGAATGCCGTCCTTGATTTTGATGCCATCCGTGGCGCTAAAATTAACATGGCCGTTGACCCCCTTGGCGGGGCCGGTGTCCATTACTGGCCGGCCATTGCCGATAAATACAAGATCGACTTGACGATTGTGAACAAAACCGTTGACCCAACTTTTCGTTTTATGACAGTTGATTGGGACGGACAAATTCGGATGGACCCTTCCTCTCCCTATGCGATGCAAAGCCTATTAAAAAGAAAAAACGATTTCGATATTACGTTTGCCTGTGATACGGACCATGACCGGCACGGCATCGCTACGCCAAAGACGGGCTTACTTTCCCCCAATCACTATTTATCTGTGGCAATTTTCTATTTGTTTCAAAACCGCCCGGGCTGGCCAACACGATCGGCAGTTGGTAAAACGGTCGTGACCAGCCAGATGATCGACCGCATCGTGAATAAGCTTGGAAGAAAATTATATGAGGTTCCCGTAGGTTTCAAATGGTTCGAGGAAGGGCTGTTGGATGGTTCACTTGGTTTTGGCGGAGAGGAAAGTGCCGGTGCCTCTTTTTTGCGAAAAGATGGAAGTGTATGGACGACGGATAAGGACGGATTTATTCCGGCCCTGCTATCAGCTGAAATAACGGCTCGCATGGGCAAGGATCCCGGTGAGATCTATGAAGGACTCACCGCAGAATTGGGACAATCGTATTATGACAGGTCCGAAGCACCCGCCACATCGAAACAAAAGCAAATACTCAAACAACTTTCTGCAGATCGGATAAAGGGTGAAGTACTTGCCGGAGAAAAAATTACAACGATACTGACTAGCGCCACGGGCAATAAACAACCCATTGGAGGATTGAAAGTAGAAACAGAAAATGGGTGGTTTGCCGCCCGCCCTTCTGGAACAGAAAATATTTATAAGATTTATGCAGAAAGTTTTGTTAGTAAAGAACACCTTGAAACCATTATCGGCGAAGCACAAAATATCGTTAACAGTGCATTAAAGAATGTCGAATAAAAAAATGAGTCATAAACTTAAAATAAAACATAAAAAATGATCGATTTAGATACAATTTCTACCAAACCGCCCTCGAACATTTCAAAAAACGAGGGCAAGAATAGTTTGATTAAGCTACGCAAAGAGCTTTTTGAACTTCAGAACAAGTTTTATGCCGATGGGCGTTTTGGCCTGCTTATTATCCTGCAAGGTATGGACACCGCGGGAAAAGACGGCACTATCCGTCATGCTTTAAGTAGTATGAATCCGCAAGGCGTTCAAGTAAAATCGTTTAAAAAACCGACTGAGGAAGAGTTGAAACACGACTTTTTGTGGCGGGCCTACCCGCACATTCCCCCCAAGGGTATGATCCAGGTCTTTAACCGTTCCTATTACGAAGACTTACTTATGCCTATGGTAGGTAATACACTACCAGAGGAAGTACTAGCCCACCGCTGCAAGCTTATCAAATACCTGGAGCAGCATTTAAGATTGAGCAACATTCACGTACTTAAATTTTTTCTACATATCTCTATAGAAGAACAGAAAGCGCGCATTGAGGAACGTCTGTCAAAACCCCATAAACGTTGGAAATACAGTGTAGAAGATGAAAAGGCGGCCAAACAATGGGATGCCTATAGAGCTGCTTATAATAGGGCAATGAACAACTGCGATGATCCTTCTTGGCATATTATACCAGCAGATAAACGTTGGTACCGCAACTATAACGTTGCCAATATACTTACAGAACACCTTAAAAAGCATAATCTAAAATACCCTATAAATTAAGAATAGCATACTATGAACAATCACGAAGAGCACAAGAACAAAAAAATGGACCACTCAAAAATGGACCATTCTAAAATGAATCACGACAAAGATGACCATTTAAAGATGGACCACTCAAAGATGGACCACTCGAAAAAGGAAGACCCAAAATCGGAAGATCATAGTAAAATGGACCATTCAAAGATGGATCATTCTAAAATGAACCATGACAAAGAAGATCACTCAAAGATGGATCATTCCGGTCATGACGGCAACGCACCAATGGGAATGGCAGGGCACGACCACCATAAAATGATGGTGAAGGATTTTAGAAAACGGTTCTGGGTATCGTTGATAATTACCATCCCGATCCTCTTCTTTTCACCCATGATCCAAGAGTTTTTTGGTTATGATTTTCTACTTCCCGGCAATCCATATTACCTATTTGCGCTTTCTACCTTTGTCTACTTTTGGGGCGCATGGCCATTTTTAAAGGGATTTTATAATGAAATAAAATCCAAGGGCCCCGGCATGATGACCCTAATCTCAATGGCTATAAGTGTGGCCTATTTCTATAGTACCGCTACGGTTTTCGGACTGGAAGGCGAAGATTTCTTCTGGGAATTAAGTACACTTATCGTGATTATGCTCTTGGGGCACTGGTTGGAAATGAAATCGGTCTTAGGAGCTTCAAAAGCCTTACAATTATTGGTAAGCATGTTACCTTCCGAAGCACATAAAGTCGTTGGGGATGCCATTCAGGACGTGAAGCTGGACGACCTTATAAAAGATGATATCATCCTGATTAAACCAGGTGAAAAAATTCCAGCAGATGGTGTGATAACAGAAGGCTCAAGTTACCTTAATGAATCTATGCTTACTGGAGAGTCCAAACCGGTTAAAAAGGGACTGGATGACAAGGTCATTGGTGGTGCCATAAACGGCAACAGTACCCTAAAAGTGAAGGTAGTGCATACAGGCAAGGACAGCTACTTGAACAAGGTCATCAAGATGGTCGACGAAGCACAGCGCACGAAGTCCAAAATGCAGAACCTTTCCGATAGGGCCGCAAAATGGTTGACCTATATTGCGCTCATTATCGGTTTTGGCACCCTAGCAGTTTGGTTGATTTTGGGCTTCCCATTTGTCTTCGCATTGGAAAGAATGGTTACCGTTATGGTCATCGCCTGTCCGCACGCATTGGGTCTTGCTATTCCTTTGGTAGTGGCCATTTCTACTGCGGTATCTGCCCAAAATGGCTTGTTGATCCGTAACAGAACTGCCTTTGAAGAATCACGCAAAATATCGGCATTGCTCTTTGACAAGACAGGAACCTTGACCAAAGGCGATTTTGGGGTTACCCGAATAGAATCGGTAGATGAAAAATACTCCACGGATGAAGTCTTACGGCTTGCCAGTGCCCTGGAACAAAGCTCCGAACATCCTATTGCCGTAGGTATCATTAAAAAGGTAAAAGCCGATAAGGTGACTATTCCAAAACCTGAAAAATTCAATGCCATTACCGGAAAAGGCGTAGAGGCCAATGTAGAAGGCAAACAGGTAAAAGTAGTAAGTCCAGGCTATCTGCGTGACGAAAAGATTGCCATTCCAGATGATGCCTATAGCGATGCCGCCGAAACCGTGGTATTTGTATTGATAGAAGGAAAATTGGCAGGTTATATCGCACTCTCCGATGAGATCAGGCCAGAATCGGCAGAAGCTATAAAAACCTTTAAAAAGAATAATATCAAGGTATATATGGCAACTGGGGACAACGAAAAAACCGCCAAGGCTGTCAGCGATAAATTAGGGTTGGACGGTTATTATGCGGAAGTATTACCACACCAGAAAGTGGAAATTGTAAAAGACTTACAGGATAAGGAGGAATTTGTAGCTATGACGGGTGATGGGGTAAATGATGCGCCTGCATTGGCACAGGCCAATGTTGGAGTTGCTGTTGGTTCTGGTTCTGATATTGCTGCCGAGACCGCTGATATAATTTTGGTAAATAGCAATCCAAAGGATATCGCCAACCTCATATTGTTCGGGAAAGCAACTTACAATAAGATGATCCAGAACCTGATATGGGCCACCGGGTATAATGTGGTTGCCATTCCGCTGGCTGCGGGCGTTTTCTATGCCTCAGGTTTTGTGCTGGGGCCAGCTATAGCAGCTGTATTTATGAGCTTGAGCACAATCATTGTAGCCATTAATGCCCAATTGTTGAAAAGAAAAATCGCTAAAAAATAATGGACAAAAAGGAAAAGCTCCACAGGATATATTTAGTATTGTTGAGTTTATTTGTGGTAATGCTCGGGTACGGTATTTTACTGCCTACCCTTCCGTATTACACGGAAAGACTGGCTCTAAAAGACAATCTGGATACGGACCTTATCAACTTCCATATCGGAATGTTGACCAGTATTTATCCGTTGTTCCAGCTCTTGTTCGTTATCGTCTGGGGCAAGCTTTCCGATAAATACGGACGTAAACCCATAATACTATTGGGGCTCGTAGGATTTGTAGTGATGAACTTGCTAACGGGTCTTGCCACTTCCCTGTCGATGCTCTATATGGCCCGTATCATTGGGGGCATCTTTACGTCAGCGGTCATTCCTGTCAGTAATGCCTATTTAAGTGATATTACCTCAGAAAAGCGAAGGACCAAAATAATGGCCTGGTCCGGGGTCGCTATCAGTTCCGGTGTGATATTTGGCCCTGTTCTGGGGGGATTTCTGTCGCAAACGAACCTACACTATACATACTCTTTTGGAGTGTTCCACTTAGACCGTTTTTCGGTTCCCTTTATTTTGGCAGCTCTTTTGGGCTTTGTGGTATTGCTGATAATCATAAAATGGCTGAAGAATACCGAAATAAAAAATCGTATTGCTTCTGAGGCAGTCAAATTCAGTTTTTCCCTTAGTAACTATTTTATCATTTTGTTGCTCTTATCCTTTGCAATACAGTTTGTGGTTACCTTGTTTGAGACCGTGTTTTCAATTTATGGGAAGGATGAGTTGGCCTTTACAACCAATCAGGTGGGTATTGGTTTTATGCTTTGTGGTTCTGTAATGGCCGTTTTGCAACCCGTATTCGCAACCTATGGCGAAAAAATATTGACCTCTAAACAGCAAATAACATTGGGGTTATTGATATCCGGTGTTTCGTTAATCGTCTTGCCTTTTGTGAGTGGTGAACTATACATTTATGTTACTATAATAATTTTCGCAGCCGGGGGAGCCATGGTGACACCAAACCTGCTTTCGGCAGTTTCATTGATATCCAAGGAAAACACGGGAAGGAATATATCCATTCAAAGTTCCACGAACAGTATCGGTCAAATTTTGGGTCCGGTATTGGGGACTTGGCTGATAGCGGGAGGGTTTTATTACCCTTTTATTATTGCCGGTGCAACCATTTTGGGTGCTATGGGGCTGGTTTACTTTTTGAAGCGACCAAATGAAGGGATTGACGGGCCTTTATTGGCCGACCAGCATAAAAAACTGTAATGATGGATCATTGTACCGGTACACCAACACGAACAGGGCCTAAATAAAAAAAGGCGGATGTATGAAAATCAAAATGCCTACAATGTATTTATAAAAGAATCAAAAGATGGGTAATAAAAATATAAAGTATTCTAAACATAGCACATCATCTGGAATGCTATTTTGTTAATTAAAAAAAGTGAATTATGTCAAAAAAAGTTGCAGACCTATTGGTAGAAAACCTCGTGAATGCAGGTGTTAAAAGATTGTATGCCGTAACCGGTGATAGTTTGAACCCCATAAACGATGCGGTAAGGCGGGACGGCAGGATCAGGTGGATTCACGTTCGCCACGAAGAGGCAGGCGCCTATGCCGCCTCTATGGATGCAGAACTCGATGGTATAGGCTGTTGTATGGGCAGTAGCGGCCCAGGCCACGTACATCTGATCAACGGCCTATATGATGCCAATAGGTCCGGAAACCCCGTAATCGCGATTGCCTCCACGATTAATACCGATAAACTGGGCACGGATAATTTTCAGGAGACCAACGTGGTCAAATTATTTGACGATTGCAGTATATATTGTTTTATGGCCAATACCCCGCAGCAAGCCGCACATGCTTTTCAAACGGGTATTCAGCATGCGATCGAAAAACGTGGCGTTGCGGTGGTGGGGCTTCCAGGGGATGTGGCCGCCGCAGATGCACAGGAAATCACCACGTCACATAAAAACTACAATACATGTGCCCGGCTCATCCCCGGGAAATTGGAAATGGAAGAATTGGCCCAGGTAATCGATTCCCATAAGAAAATCATGCTGTTCTGCGGCTATGGGTGCAAGGATGCCCAAGGGGAAGTCATGCAATTATCCGAAAAACTGCAGGCTCCCATGGGCTTCAGTTTTCGTGGAAAAATATTCTTTGACAAGTCCAGCAATCCTTTTGCCGTGGGACTCAACGGCCTATTGGGGAATAAATCCGGATTTAAGGCCATGCAGGAGGCCGATTTGTTGCTATTACTGGGTACCGATTTTCCTTACTCCGACTTTTTGCCGGAGAAAAATACAATCATCCAAATAGACGACAAACCGCAACGTATCGGGAGGCGCGCTAAAGTGGATTATGGCTATGCCGGAAAAATAAAGGACACCATAGAAGCCTTGCTGCCCATGATAGAGGAAAAAACCGATAAGGATTTTTTAAATGAAATGCGTAAACTCCACGAACAACAAGAAGAAAAATACGCCTCTTACGTAAAAGCCAAATCCAGTGAAAAAAACATACATCCTGAATTTGTGGCAGCGGTAGTTGATGAAGTGGCGGCAGACGATGCCATCTTTACCGTGGATACCGGCATGTCCGCAGTTTGGGCGGCACGCTATTTAAAAGGCCGGCGAGACCGCTACCTTACCGGCTCGTTCAACCATGGCTCCATGGCAAACGCCATGCCCATGGCCATTGGTGCCGGGCTTTCAAGACCAGACCGGCAAGTTATCGCCTTATGCGGCGATGGGGGCATAAGCATGCTTTTGGGCGATCTAATGACCATAAGCCAATATGATATACCGGTAAAAATTGTCGTTTTTAACAATCGGTCGCTGGGAATGGTTAAACTGGAAATGAATGTGGCCGGCTACCCAGATTGGCAAACCGATATGGAAAATCCTGATTTTGCCCAGGTGGCGCAGGCGATGAACATAGCATCTTGGAACGTGGAACAATGTGAAAATGTAGAACCCACATTAAAAAAAGCCTTTGCACACAAGGGACCTGCACTGATCAATATTTTTACAGATCCCGAAGCCCTGGCCATGCCGCCCAAAGTGAGTTTTGAACAGGTAAAGGGCTTTGCAACAAGCATGGGCAAGATGATGCTGAACGGCCAAAGTGCCGAGGTAATAGACACGGCAAAATCCAATCTTAAATATTTAAGGGAATTGTTTTAGATATAAAAACTGGGGAAGCTAAAAACATATTTTAAGTATCCTTGGGCCTATTGCCAATAATGAACGTAAGCTGAAAAAATAATATGGAGCATAAACGGACAACCCTAAAACCTCATGATAGGCTATTTCAAAATGGCACCGACAATACTGAACATATTGAGTTGGTCCATTCGGGAGAAGACTATTTTTTGCGGTTGGAAAAGTTAATCGCTAAGGCGGAAAAGGAAATCCATTTACAGACCTACATTTTTGAAAACGATGACACGGGAAACCGTATAGTCTCCTGTTTAAAGAAAGCTGCTCAACGAAAAGTAAAGGTATATGTCTTATTGGATGCCTATGGTAGCGCTGCATTACCCGATAGTTTTGCCCAGGATTTGGTACAGCATGGTATTTTACTTCGTTTTTTTTCGCCTTTGTTCTCCTTGAACAATTTTTATATCGGCAGGCGGATGCATCATAAAATTGCGGTCGCTGATAAAAAAATAGCATTGATAGGCGGAATCAATATTGCCGATAAATACCACGGAACCGCAGCTGCGGAACCTTGGTTGGACTATGCCGTTCAGTTGAATTGCCCGGCAGCTGAAAATCTGCAAAAACTGTGCAGCGATTATTTTTTCAAAAAAGGAAGCTCAAAAAAAATACCGCCAGTGTTACATTCGGCAGGTAGCGCACTTGTGGGAATTTTACAAAACGACTGGCTGCAGCGAAAAACAGAAGTCTGTGATGCCTACACGAACGCCTTTATTCATGCCAAAGAGGAAATAGTAATCGTGGGCTCGTATTTTTTGCCCGGAAGCAGATTGGCAAAGGCTTTGAAAAAGGCGTGTAAAAGTGGTATAAGAACAACGGTGATCTTAGCGGGTATTAGCGATGTGCCGTTAGTGCGTAGGGCAACCGAACATTTATACTCCTCTTTTCTAGACGACCATATGAGAATCTATGAGTGGAACAAATCCGTGGTACACGGTAAAGCTGCGGTAGTAGATAATAAATGGTCTACCATAGGCTCATTTAACCTGAACAGTCTTAGTTGCTATGGCAGTATTGAAATGAACGTAGAAGTTCACTCGGGAGAATTTGCCGAAAACCTTCGGGCCGACTTTGAAATGGTTATAAGCGAGTGTAGCGAAATCACAAAGGAGAGCCTAAGACAAAGAGCCGGTATATTCAATAAGTTGGGTAATTGGATTTCTTATCAAATGGTACGCACGACCATGCTTTTTCTAACCTTTCTTCCGCATTTAAGGTTTTTGAAAAATTATAGGTTATAGGGTGCTGCTAATGGTCAAGTGATTAAATGTGCCAAGGTAGAATACGAGATGTTTCAGGACAATGAAAGAAAAGTTATGATAAAAAGTTTAAGGACAAAGGAAGGCATCCGCCTACTAAGGGATAATTATATCGGACGCTTGGCATTTATATCCCAAGGAAATCCTTACGTTGTTCCGATTACCTATTATTACGATGAAACCAGCAATAGTATTCTGGGATATTCTGCTGAAGGACATAAAATGAATGCTATGCGGGAAAACCGATCGGTATCATTAGAAGTAGATGAAATAAGTTCCGTAAATAATTGGCGATCTATCTTGGCACACGGTGTTTTTGAAGAATTGCAAGGAAGCGAGGCCAAATTTCTCCTGCATCGGTTTGCCCAAGGTGTCAAAAATATTATCCTCCGTAAGGAGAAAATAATTCCCCAATCCATTAGTGAATTTTCAAGTAAAATGAATTCACCTAAAACCCCTATAGTCTTTCGAATCAGAATAGTTGAAATTACAGGAAAACAAAGGAAACCATAATCTATTTACGAATATGACATAAACCATTGTTGGTTTTAGATACGAACTATGAACCCAAAGTCATTTATACTTTTTAAGGAAGCGAAAGAATGAATGGCTTATTAAAAGATTTGACGATGAAAAAATATTATTACAACGAAGAACAGGAATCTTATGATGCGATTGTTGTAGGCACTGGCATCAGTGGTGGCTGGGCCGCCAAGGAACTATGTGAGAAGGGTCTTAAGACCCTGGTTTTGGAGCGTGGAAGAATGGTGCGCCATATCACGGACTATCCCACGGCTTACAAAGATCCTTGGGATTTTCCGAACGGAGGGGAGCCGACACAGGAAGACCTTAAAAAACAACCAAAACAAAATCGAACAGGTTACACGACCAATGCGGCAAGTGCACTTTGGTTCGTGAACGACCTGGAACACCCCTACAACGAAATCAAACGTTTTGACTGGATGCGGGGCTACCACGTGGGAGGGCGCTCCATCATGTGGGGGCGACATAGTTACCGTTGGAGCGATATCGATTTTACAGCCAACCGGCGAGAGGGAATCGCAGTGGATTGGCCCGTTAGATATAAGGATATCGCCCCTTGGTACGATAAAGTAGAAACCTTCATCGGGGTATCGGGGGAAAACCTGGGGTTGAAACAATTGCCTGATGGCCAGTTTTTACCGATGATGGAACTCAATTGTGTCGAACAACGTTTTCGGGAAAAGGTAAGTGAGAATTTCGATGGCCGAGTGGTGACGGCAGGAAGGGTGGCCAATATCACTGGAACCAAAAAATTCGAAGGGCGGCAGCATTGCATGTTCCGAAACCGCTGTATACGTGGTTGCCCATTTGGGGCGTACTTTAGCAGTAATTCCTCGACCCTGCCCGCCGCCGAACGAACAGGAAACCTAACGCTAAGACCCGATTCCATAGTACATGAAGTCATGTACGACCCCGATACCAAACGGGCCACCGGCGTAAAGGTCATCGATAGGGTGACCAGGGAAGCGTATGAATTCAACGCCAAAGTAATTTTCCTATGCGCCTCGGCTATTGCCTCGACATCAATATTGATGCAATCAAAATCCGATCGCTTCCCCAACGGTATGGGTAACGATTCCGATCAGTTGGGAAGGAACATTATGGACCATCATTTGGGAGTGGGTGCACAGGGCAAGTTTGACGGACTTGAAGACAAATATTATAAGGGGAGAAAACCGAATGGGGTATATATCCCACGTTTTAGAAACCTTGGTGGTGATTCCGACCGCAAAGACTATAAGCGAGGTTTTGGCTATCAAGGTAGTGCCGGAAGGGGCAATTGGGACGATGCCGTTGCCGAACTATCTTTCGGGAAAGAGCTAAAAGAGTCCATCTTAAAACCCGGTGGATGGACCATGGGCATTGGGGGCTTCGGCGAAGTGCTTCCGTACGAAGAAAACAGGATGACCTTGGATTATGATAAATTGGACGGTTGGGGGCTACCCACGGTAACTTTCGATGCCGAATTCAAGGAGAATGAATGGGCCATGCGGAAGGATATGAAGGAATCAGCCGTCGAAATGCTCGAAAAAGCCGGGCTGCGCGATGTGCAGCCTTTTGACAATCCCGGGGCCCTGGGCCTTGGAATCCACGAAATGGGCACCGCCCGTATGGGAAGGGACAAAAGGACATCGGTACTCAACGGAAACAATCAAGTTCATGATGTTCCCAATGTATATGTAACGGATGGTGCGTTCATGACTTCCGCGGCATGTGTAAACCCGTCACTGACCTATATGGCCTTTACGGCAAGGGCGGCAGACCATGCGGCAAAAGAACTTAAAAAAGGAAACATATAATGGATAGAAGAAAAGCACTTAAGAATATGGGGCTGGCCTTGGGATATTCCGTGGCCACCCCGACATTGATAGGTATGGTCCAAAGCTGCAAAAACGATAGGTCACTGGAATGGACCCCGGTTTTCCTTACCCCGGATGAAGGAGAGGCACTGACAAAATTGGTGGATATTATCCTTCCGAAAACGGATTCCCCCTCAGCCTCGGAAGTTCAGGTACACTTGTTCATTGACAAGTTCATTGATCAAGTAATGGAAAAGGAACAACAGGATTTTGTGAAAATGTCCATGGGCCAATTCTTGGAAAAAGCCTTGAAGGATGCCGGAAAGGAAAAAGCGCGCAATCTCACTTCAGAAGATTTGGAGCCGGTACTCGCCGAAGCCCTGAAAGTGACCAAGGAAGATGAGGTGAAAAACTTCGAGGCCATAGAGCAATACCATGAAGCCATTGCCGAAGGAAAAGAGCCCTTGTTGGACGATGGTATCTCACGCTTTGCATTTGCCAACAACCTTAGAGGCCTCACTATTTGGGGTTACAAGATTTCGGAATATGTAGGCGAGGAAGTACTGGCCTATCTCCCCATTCCGGCAGAATATATTCCATGTGAGAATGCACAAAAACTTACCGGAAGTATAGCATGGTCCTTATAAACAATCGCCCTGTTCCAAAACAGTCTTTAAACAATTTGAAATTACAAAAACAATAACAATGACAGATTTAACAACTAGCGCGATCGGGCGTGTCCTCAGGAACAATTACCTCGGCCACTTGGCCTATCTATGGCAAAGGAAGCCCTATGTGATTCCCATTACCTATTATTTTGACCCTACGGACAATACGATCATTAGCTATACCTCGGAAGGCCATAAAATCGATGCGATGCGAAAAAACAACTCGGTCACCGTACAGGTCGAAGAAATACAATCGATGTTCAACTGGGAATCGGCTATGGTTCACGGTACATTCGAAGAACTCGAGGGCAGCGTTGCCAAGCAAAAATTGCACCTATTTACCGAAGGTATAAAAAGTATCATAAAACGAAAGGAACATAAGGAGGTCGAGTTTATCAACGAATTTTCAAGTAAGATATACTCCAGGGGCATTCCAATTGTTTACCGTATTAAAATACGGGAAGTTATCGGAAAACGAAGGGAAACTTAAAGATGAAATCAGTAATTATGATAGAACAGTAAGACAATTTAAAAAGATAAAAATGGCAAAACCGGATACCCCTATTGGCTCCCATTACAGGTGTGGTAATTGCCAGTTTAATTTATTTGTATTTAAAATAATAGATGCTGCCCATAAGAAAGAATATTAATTCCTTTTAAAGATGATGTTATTGCTTAAAGCGCTTCTGTATTTTATTAAAACGTCGCTTTGCGACAACCCGAAAATTCAATTTTAACCTTTTTTAACTTCACAAGAATTATGAATACTATAAATAAAATCCTTGTTCCATTTGATTTATCCCCGGCATCGGAACGTGCTTTACAATATGCGCTTCATTTTATAACCCAAAATGACACCCCTGAAATCATAACCTTATATGCTTCCAGTACATCGGATGATGACGTATTGAAAGAAGTACTACAAGAAAAGATTTCAGATATAAAGAAACCATTTCCTTATGCATCAAAATCCAATATCGAATTAGTAATACGAAAAGAATTATTGGTCGATAGTATGTTGAAAGAACAAAAAGAGAACGACATAGATCTCATTATTATGGGAACTAAAGGTAGTGCTGAGGATGAAGAAAGTACCTTCACCAATACTTCACGACTTGTTTTAGAAGCGGATTGTCCTGTCTTGGTAGTCCCGGAAAAAGTCGGAGAGTTTCAAGTTGGTAAGATTGCTTTGGTATTAGGTAAAGATGAAATTGATGACCCTACTGCTTTAGGGACATTATTGGAAATCGCAAGAAGGTTTGACGCTCAAGTTCATGTATTGACGATTTGTAATGAAGACGGTACTTACGGGTATTCGGTAACCGACGAGAAAAACGAAAATACAATCAGCTATTACTTGGAGAAGTTTTATTCCCATCACATGTTTATGGAAAACACAGATGTGACCGACGGTATTTTTGATTATGTAAATAAAAAGGAGATAGATATGATAGCGATACTGCCTTCTAACCATTCCAAAAAGAATCGGCCCTCTGAAGGCAGACTCACCAAGTTCCTGACATTGCGTTCGCAAATACCTTTACTGACTTTGGATTGATAGGTGCTTCACCTAGGATTACGCTACCGTTAAAATTTAAAATACAACTATGTAAATCAATAAGAGATCTTTTATACTATTGATTTTTTTTCATGATAATGCTCATGTTTATGTTGACCTCGCATTTTTAACTTTATAAAAACTTTTAAAAATTACACCTATGGAAATACTATCGAAAGCACCAAAAAATAATGACCTTGATAAATATGGGTTAAAAGATGTTACTACATTTTGGAACCTTTCCCCGGAGACATTGCAAAAACTCACTGTAGAACAGGGAATGGGTAAAGAAACTGCAAACGGCACACTAGCTGTCAATACCGGTAAATTTACGGGCAGATCCCCGAAAGATCGCTTTTTAGTTGATGACGATTATACAAAAGATAAAGTCTGGTGGGGGCGTACGAATAAACCAATTACTCCAGATAATTTTAGTAAACTATACCATGAAGTGACCAATTATCTATCTGGAAAGTCAATATACATTCATGATGGATATGTATGTGCCGATCCAAAATACCGAATGAATGTAAGAACCATAACAGAATACCCCTGGTCCAATTTTTTCGTACATAACATGTTTCTTCGATTGGCAGAAAAGGAAATTGCAGATTTTGAAGAAGAATGGTTGGTACTTTGCGCCCCTGGATATGAAGCTCAAGATCCCGCAGCTTTTGGGCTTCGTCAAGGGAATTTCTCCATACTTGATTTCACGCGCAAAATAGCTTTGGTGGGAGGATCGGCGTATACTGGTGAAATGAAAAAAGGTATTTTTTCAGCATTAAACCTTATTTTACCAATAGAGAAGAATGTACTCCCAATGCATTGTTCCGCAAATGTAGGTGAAGATGGGGAAACGGCTATTTTCTTTGGATTATCCGGTACCGGAAAAACAACACTATCTGCCGATCCTAAACGTAGGTTGATCGGTGATGATGAACATGGCTGGACAGCTGAGAATACAATATTCAATTTTGAAGGAGGATGCTATGCAAAGGTAATCGACCTTACCGAAGAAAAAGAACCTGATATTTTCCGTGCGATACGTCCGGGTGCTATTCTCGAGAATGTTGTATTCAAAGAAGGAAGCAAAGAAGTGGATTATGAAAATAGTAGTATTACTCAAAATACACGAGTGAGCTATCCTATTGATCATATCGACAATATTGCGGTCCCTTCTTATGCAAAAAACCCTAAAAACATATTCTTTCTAACCGCTGATGCTTTTGGCGTTTTACCTCCAATATCAAAATTAACACCGGCACAGGCGGCCTATCATTTTATATCGGGGTATACCGCAAAAGTCGCGGGTACGGAAGCAGGGATTGTAGAGCCTGTTCCATCGTTCTCCGCTTGTTTTGGGGAGCCTTTTATGCCATTGCACCCCACGGTATATGCAGAGATGCTGAGCAAAAAAATGACCGAAGCCAACGTAAATGTTTGGTTGGTCAATACCGGTTGGTCCGGTGGGCCTTACGGCGTTGGATCCCGCATAAAACTTAAATATACACGAGCTATGATATCAGCGGCAATGGAAGGTGAGCTTAATGATATTGATTATGAGCAACATCCAATTTTTGGGTTGCATATGCCAAAATATGTCCCTGGTGTTCCCTCTGAAATGTTGGACCCTATGAATACTTGGTTGCAGAAAGGGGCCTATGTTAGCAAATCCATTCAGTTAGCACATTCTTTTCATTTAAATTTTGACAAGTTTATCAATCAAGCTTCCAATGAAATTTTACACGGAGGGCCGCTGATCGACGCGCATCAGATTTTAGATCATATTTAATCGGAACGAATTCCTCGAGGCTCTGCCTCGGGGTTTCCGTTAAAATTATCGTTCCCATCAAAGCAGGAATCAAAATAACAGAATTTTGATTTCTTTTAATTAAAATGAAACCGGCAAATACCTCTATGGCCGTGCCTCGAGAATAGTCGGTTTCAAAAATAACTTTTATTCGAAAAACGTTGAATAGCTGTAATCCATTTATAGGACCAGTCAATTTAAAAAATAAGAGATATGGCCGCAAATAAATTGGTTTTTAGGAAAACAATTATCGCAGGAACCGGGCTTTTCTTATGCTTATTTTTAATTGTACACCTCTCTGCAAATTGGATTCTATTACTGCCTGAGGAAACAGCACGCGAACTGTACAATTCGTACGCTACCACATTGCGGGAGAACCTTTTCATTAAGTCGATATCCTATATTCTGTATGCTTTTATCGTATTGCATGTAATCTATGCTTTGCTCATCACAATACATAATAGAAAAGCCAAACCACAGAAATATGTGGTCAATCATTTTTTGCAAAATAGTACGTGGACCTCTCAAAATATGGGACTTATCGGTACGATGATCTTACTTTTTATCGTAGTCCATCTTGCTAATTTTTGGGCACGTGTAAAACTAGGAATGGGTGAAATTATAGAACTGGATGCTACAGGTAATTTAGATGTATATGAAGTAACCTTTTCGCTGTTTCACAATATTTACTATGTAATTTTTTATACGGTTTTAATGATTCCACTAGGACTTCATCTAAATCACGGACTTAAAAGTGCTTTCAAAACACTCGGGTTTTATCATAAAAAAGGATTACGGATTTTGGCGAAAGTGTCCCTCATGTATGCAGTTATAATCTCCATCGGATTAGGGGTTATTCCATTTTTTGTATATCTCAAATAACTCATTAAGATGAAATTAGATTCAAAAATCCCGGAAGGAAGACTCGAAGACAAGTGGCGTAATTACCAGATAAAAGCGCAATTGATCAACCCTGCCAATAAAAAGAAACTAAATGTTATCGTTGTAGGGTCAGGGCTTTCTGGAGCTGGAGCTGCCGCTACACTTGCCGAACTAGGCTATGACGTGCAATGTTTTTGTTATCAAGATTCTGCCCGTAGAGCGCATTCCGTTGCTGCCCAAGGAGGTATCAATGCCGCAAAAAATTACCAACATGATGGCGATAGCGTTTGGAGGATGTTTTATGACACATTGAAAGGAGGTGATTTCAGGTCACGAGAAGCCAATACCTATAGATTGGCCGAGCTTTCTGCACCCCTTATTGATCATTTTGTGCAACAAGGCGTTCCTTTTGCCAGGGAATATGGTGGTGTATTGGTAAATCGAAGTTTTGGGGGCGTACAAGTACAACGAACCTTTTATGCCAGAGGGCAAACAGGGCAACAATTATTACTTGCCGCATATTCGCAGCTGTATAAAATGATACGTGCCAAGAAAGTAAAAATGTTTCCACGCAGTGAAATGATCGATTTAGTGGTCATCGACGGAAAAGCAAAAGGGATCATTGTTCGTGATCTAGTTACAGGTATACTGAAACGCTATGTTGCAGATGCAATTGTATTGGCAACTGGTGGCTATTCTCGTGTTTTTAGATTATCTACACTTGCCATTGGATGTAACGGTAGTGCGATTTGGAAAGCCCATAAAAGAGGAGCCTTTTTTGCAGCACCTAGTTTTACGCAAATTCACCCGACTGCATTACCTCAAACCAGTGAGGCACAATCCAAACTTACCTTAATGTCAGAATCCCTTAGAAATGACGGGCGTATTTGGGTACCTAAAAAAAAGGAAGACATCAGGAAAGCAAATGATATACCGGAAAAAGAACGGGATTATTACTTAGAACGCCGCTATCCGAGTTTTGGGAATTTAGCACCTCGTGACATTGCATCAAGAGCTGCAAAAGAACGCATCGATGCCGGATACGGTGTGGGAAGATTAAAAAATGCCGTCTACTTGGATTTCAGGCACGCAATCGATAAATTAGGTATTCAAACTATAAAAGATCGTTATGAAAATCTCTTCGGCATGTATAAAAAAATCACGGGGATTGATGCGTATAAAGAACCCATGCAAATTTCACCTGCCGCGCATTTCTCCATGGGCGGGTTGTGGGTAGATTATGAATTAATGACTACCATCCCTGGACTATATGCAGTGGGAGAATGTAATTTTTCCGATCATGGTGCCAATCGTCTGGGAGCAAATTCATTATTGCAGGCCAGTATCGATGGTTATTTTATATTACCGAATACGATCAATAATTATCTGGCAGGTGCTTTAGAAGAAGATATTCCGACCACCGACCATATCGAATTTGAAAAGGCCGAAAAGGAAGTACGGGTTATCATAGACCGAGTTTTGAATATCAATGGCACCAAAACTGTAGACCATTTCCATAGAGAATTAGGGAAAGTCATGTGGCAAGAATGTGCAATGAGCCGTAATAAAAAGGGGTTGGAAAAAGCGATACTCCAAATAAAAACGTTAAAGGATGAATTCTGGAGTGATGTAAAAGTTACGGGAAGCAGTAATGAACTTAATACCGAACTAGAAAAAGCCCTGCGACTGGCCGATTTTATGGAGATGGGAATTTTAATGTGTACAGATGCACTAGAACGTGAAGAGTCGTGTGGAGCACATTTTAGGGAAGAATTTCAAACCGAAGATGGTGAAGCTGTACGTGTAGATGAAAACTATTCCTATGTGTCTGCCTGGGAGTACGATGAAGGTGATTTTAAATTACACAAAGAAGAACTAGAATTTGAATTTGTAAAACCTTCGGTAAGAAGTTATAAATGACATATAATGAAAGTTACATTTAAAATTTGGAGACAAGAGAACCGGAATACCAAAGGAGCTATAAAAGAATACAAGGTAGATGGGTTAACAGAAGATATGTCCTTTTTAGAAGCATTGGATCACTTAAACGAATCGCTCGTTCTTAAAAACGAAAAAGTTATCGCATACGAGTATGACTGTAGGGAAGGTATCTGCGGGCAATGTGGTGTTTTTATAAATGGTCGTGCTCACGGTCCACACGATAATATCACAACATGCCAACTGCACATGCGCAGTTTTGAAGATGGGGATACTATTGTTGTAGAACCATGGAGGGCTGCTTCTTTTCCGGTACTAAAAGATTTGATCGTAGACCGTTCTGCATTTGACCGAATCATGGAACAAGGGGGATATATAACCGCAAAAACAGGGACTGCACCAGAGGCCAATGCCATTCTTGTTCCTAAAGAGGTATCCGACAGTGCTATGGATGTCGCGGCCTGTATTGGATGCGGTGCTTGTGTAGCTACCTGTAAGAACGCGTCCGCGGCCTTATTTGCATCGGCTAAAATCAACCATCTTAACAACTTGCCGCAAGGACATCCTGAAGCGCACAAACGAGTACAGGAAATGACCTATCAAATGGAACTGGAAGGATTTGGCAGTTGTTCCTTTACAGGTGCTTGTGAGGTAGAATGTCCAGAGGGGATTTCAATAACCAACATAGCAGAGATGTATGCTAAATATACAAAGGCAAAATTATTTGGCTAAATTGAATCAACAACTTCCGTGCAAACCCGCGAGATATCCTAAAAATTGCCCGCTCCCCGATGGAGAAGGAAATCATCATTAGCAGGTTATTGGCGGTACTTGATCCTAGCAAAATAGGAATCAAAATCCGTAGTCTTAAAAAATGATTACGACAGATCCATGGGGGAAAAATGGAGGGAAGCACGAACGCAACATCAACAATGGAATAGAATTATTATGCAATTTAAAAAAATATAAAATGGGAAAATTGATATTGGTAAGACATGGAAAAAGTGAGTGGAACCTAAAAAATATATTTACAGGATGGACGGATATCGACCTTGCCGCGGAAGGCATTGAAGAAGCCAAAAATGCGGGTGAGATTTTGAAACGCAATACTATTGAAATAGATATATGTTTTTCCTCCTACCTAAAACGCGCCATCCGCACGGCTTGGATTTTATTGGAAACGGCCGAACAGATGCACGTGGACACCCGTTACCATTGGAAACTGAACGAACGGCACTACGGGGATTGGCAGGGTAAGAATAAGGAAGAGGTGCGCAATTCGATAGGGGAAGATTACTTTTTGAATGTTCGAAGGGGATATGACACGCCGCCCCCGATTCTATCCAAGGAAGATGAGCGAAATCCGAAATTTGATCCGAAATATAGCCGGGTAAATCCCTCTGTGCTGCCCTTGGGCGAATCATTAAAGGATACCTCGAAAAGGGTCGTCAATTACTTTTTTGAGGCAATTGCGGCCCAATTGGCAAAGGATAGGACTATACTTATCTCCGCACACGGAAATTCATTGCGCGCCTTGATAGCGCATCTAGAACATATTTCGACTCTCGATATTGAAAGAGTGGAAGTTAATACTGGGGTTCCTCATCTCTATGAATTTGATGGCAATCTGAACATATTGAATCATCACCGATTAAAATAGGGAAACAACTACTTTAGAAATCCTTAAAATAATCAGAATGATCGCTCTTAAAATAATTCAAAAAGCTGCAAGAGCACTATGGCGCTAAGAACAAACTGAGATGTTAAGTTTGTCACTTGCCCATATACTGTACGGCACATTCAAGGGCGGATCTGGCCGTTTTTAAAAAATCGAAAAGAACGAGAATGGTCGCGATTTTCTTCATGATCCACACTTTTTAATGGTTCAGGAAAAAATAGTCAGTGACTTTTGAAGAAAATATGACAATTATCATGTCATAGGAAAATAGGTCTTTTTAGTATTGTGTTCGAGAAAGAAAACCTTATTTTAGCGCAGGAATTTTCAATGGATATAGGGTCTATATGCCTTCTTTAAATGTTAGGTTTTGAAGGGGTTACGATTTCGGAAAGATTTAAAAACGTATGGTAAAATGCTTTCTTTTGATTTGGACTAAGAACCTTTTGGATGCATTGCCCTTATGGGTTTTTGGAAAAGTAATCGAACTCCTATTCCCGAACGCAATGAACCGCCATAAATGAAGCCTACCATGTTCTTCCGCCCTTTTCGATTCATTTGGCCCAATGGGATTTTTGTATTGGCTTCCCTGCTTCTTATCACGGCGAAACTTTCAGGGCAAACCACTCAAACAATCGAATCGGAAACCCGAACGCTCCAATTCGACCTGAAAGACGATAAGACCCGTTGGTTCGCTTTCCATACCTATGCCCAACTGTGGACACGACTGAACGATAACAATCCGGGAAGCCTTGTTTCCGAAGAGCTTCAAGACCGAACCTTTGATATTTCGGTACGGCGATTCCGGTTGGGCTTTCAGGCGCAGCTTAGCGAAAGACTTTTGATCTATTCACAACTGGGCATCAACAACCTCAATTATTTATCGCCGCGCGGCACATCGTTGGACCTTTTGGATGCCTATGCAGAATATTCCTTTTCGCGATCGATATCCATTGGTGCGGGAAAAACGGCTTGGACGGGACTTTCAAGATACTCCGCCCCCAATACTTCAAAACTGCTTTCCTACGATCTTGTATTGCTCGCCCTGCCAACGGATGACGAAACCGACGATCTTATTCGAAAGCTGAGTATATATGCCAAAGGAAAACTGGGCCAACTGGATTATCGGTTGGTGGCCTCCAAACCTTTTTCTTCGGGCAATAGTCCCAATTTTGACGGGGAGCTGACAGAAAATGTAGCCAAGTTCAACGATAAGAGCAATGAGGGTGTTTATTCCAGCTATCTAAAATGGGAATTCCTAGACGCCGAACCGAACGACATTCCATTTTCCGTCGGTACCTACCTCGGCAAAAAGAACGTATTGAGTATTGGTATAGGAGCGGAGTTTCAAAATGATGCACTGTCATCCTTACAAAGCGGAAGGGAACAAGACCACGATATGATGCTATGGACCGTAGATATCTTTTTGGATAAACCTATCGACACCAAAAAGAATACGGTACTGACAGCCTATTTGGGCTACTATAACTACGATTTTGGACCCAACTATATTCGGAATACCGGCGCGAACAACCCTATAAAAGAAGTCGATGCCAACCTTGCCTCGTTCAACGGGCCGGGAAATGCCTTTCCCGTAGTGGGTACGGGAAGCTCTTTTTTCGGCCAGGCGGGATATTTATTTCCAAAAATGGGCAATAGCGAAGACCGTGGGCAATTACAGCCCTACGTATCTCTTCAATACTCCAATTTCGAACGACTGAAAAACCCTATGTTTTATTATGATATTGGAATCAATTGGTTGCTCAAGGGGCATCTTTCCAAGTTTTCCCTCAATCTTCAGAACCGTCCCATTTTTCAATCGACCGCACAAGGACTCGAACCGAATGATCGAAACTGGTCGGCGGTACTGCAATATATCATACGATTGGAATGAGACCGAACCGAATTTTTTATATGATACTTTTTCTTTTCCTGAACAGTGCCGGAACAGTTTCCGTTATGGCCCAAAAGAAATCGGGAAATGAACCGCTACGTTTATACTTGAATGCCAATGGAACCCAATGGCTACAGTTCAGTTCGTACTTGCAACTTTGGGGGCGGGTCAACGAGAACAATCCCGGTAGCACCGTAAACGATGAATTGGAAAACGTAACCACGGATATCTCGATACGCCGATTTCGATTGGGGGTTTCCTCCTCGCCTTGGGCAAAAACCTATGTTTCGTTTCAATTAGGGGTCAATAACCTGAACTATCTTTCCCCCCGCGGCACCTCGGTCGATCTGTTGGATGCTTACGTACAATACGATTTTTCCGAATATTTGGGAATAGGCGTTGGCAAATCGGCTTGGAACGGGCTATCGCGCTATACCTCGCCCAGTTCTTCCAAACTTATGGGATACGACCTCACTTTCGTTGCCCTTCCGACACTTGACAGCACCGATGACCTGATCCGAAAATTAAGCCTCTTTGCCAAGGGAAAGATGGGGGCCATCGACTATCGGGTTGTACTGGCAAAGCCATTATCGGTGCGGAACAGCAGTTCATTCAACCCCGAACCTGAGGAGAAATTGGCACGTTTTACCAATAACCGGCCGAAGCTACAGTATTCAGGCTACTTAAAATATGAGTTTTTGGAACGGGAGAGCAATACGAGTCCTTTTCACACCGGCACTTATCTCGGTGGTAAAAAAGTGTTGAACCTCGGAGCGGGCTTTACGTTTCAGGCCGATGCGCTTTGGTCGTTGGAAGATGGCGACGAACGCTATCACGATCTAAAGCTTTTCGCCTCGGATATTTTCTTAGATCTTCCCCTAGGTTCCAACAAACAAAAGGCTATTACCTGTTATTTGGGATATTTTAACTTTAATTTCGGGCCGAATTACATACGGCTTTTAGGAGCCAACAACCCCACAAATGGCGTTCGGCCCGAAATGGCCTCCTTTAACTGGAGGGGTAATGCATTCCCTGTATCAGGAACGGGCGAGGCGGTCTTTGGGCAATTCGGTTATCTTTTTCCCAAAATGGGTGCCGGCGGTAGCATTGGGCGGTTACAACCTTATCTTTCAGGGCAATATTCGGAGTTTGAGGGTTTCGCAAATTCCATCGTTCAATATGACCTTGGCGTAAACTGGTATTTTAACGGACACCTGTCCAAACTTTCGTTCAACGCCCAGAACCGGCCTATTTTGTTCGATTCGAGAAATGGTTTAGCGGTGCAAGATCGCAAATGGATGCTCGTACTGCAATATCAGTACAGGATGGAGTAAGGGTTGTTTCAGGGACGGCCATCAAAACCAAAAATCGGTCCTTGTGCGACCTCCCGGTAAACTTTCCGGGGTCGATACAGAGCGTTCCGTTTTCGGTTTCAGTGCCCATACCTTTATCCACCGTCAATTTTTGAAAGGTATCCCCGTCCAAATTTCAATGTGCAGTGATGTCTTACAACCCGGATTTTTAAGGTCTTTGTTTTGAGCTGTTTTTAGATAGTGTTTCTTCCATAATAATTAGATTTCAGTGTCGTTATCCTGTCGTCATTACAGCTGTGCCCATTGAGCGAATGGGACATAGTTTATTGATTAAATCGTTTTAATTTAATCAATGGCCAGTACGGGCACTTGGGAGTGTACTGCCAAAAATCGTGTCAACTGTCCTTCGGAAGGTTCGCCGTGCATTGCATGGTTTCTGGGCAGGATGGCGATGAGATCGATATCGTTTTTCGACACATAGGTCAATATCCCCTTGGCCACGTCCTTGTTATTGATAAAAACACGTTCCGCATAAAAATTTTCAAGATAGTACTCCACCGTATTCTTATTTTTTTCCTCTTCCTCGGAATAGCCGTAGCTGCCGGGCCGGTTCTTTACCGTTACCACATGCACCTTGGCGTTGAACCTTCGGGCAAACTTTAACAATATTCCCAAGGCTTCGGTATCGTCTATTTCTTCTTTTCCCAGCACCAGGGCAATGCACCGCATCCGGAAATCAATGTTGCCCTTGGGCACTACCAAAACGGGGCAGTCAGCTGCCAAGACAAGCTTTGAGGTGTTTGTCTCACCCGAATTGCCGTCCATTCGGGAGCCTAAAGTACCCATGATGACTAGGTCGATTTGCCTGGTTTTTTGAATATCCAACAGCGACTGCGTCAACGATCCACCTTGTATTTTCCATTCCATTTTGTTTTTGAGCACCAGCCTGTATTTCTTCTCAAGCTTTGTGAAATTTTCGGGAAGCAATTCGAAATTGCTATGTCCGGAGATATAGGCCAAAATAATCTTTATGTCGCCATTTCGTCCTATGAAGGCTACAGCGTATTCCAGTGCCCTTTTTGCACTTTCCGAAAAATCGAAGGGAATGAGAATAGTCGAAATTTTATCCATGATGCAAAGGTTTTGATTAATTGTTATAGACAAAATTACATGTCGATTGAGGCTCTAAAAATGACCATGGTCATACTCTGTTGAAAAAATTTACGCTATAATTGATTCTTGAAAACAGCGAAGGTAAATTAGCGAAATATGGATTTAGTAGCAGGAATGGATATCGGGGGCACCAAGACCAAGATCGGTCTGGTGGACCAGCACGGCGAGTGCCACGAACAGCTATTTTTCAGAACACAGGAGTTTGAGAGTTTCGATGATTTTTTGGTTAGGATAAAGGATGGCATCGATGAACTTAAGGCAAAGATAAAGTCGCCAGTAAACCTGATCGGCTGCGGTATCGGAGCGCCCAATGCATCGAGCCGGAACGGCACCATCGAAAATGCCGCCAACCTCAAATGGAAAGGTTCGGTGCCGCTACTCGAAAAATTGAAGCATCGCATCGACCTGCCCATGCGGATCATGAACGATGCGAGTGTAGCGGCCTTGGGAGAAATGCTCTTCGGAAACGCCAAGGGCATGAATGACTTTATCGTTATCACTTTGGGCAATCGCCTTTTCGTTTGGACCAAAGCACTCCATAAGCTCATGAAGGCTAATAGCATATCTCCCCTGAGCTTGTATTTCATATAAATAATCCGAAATATCGTGGCCAATCACAAAAATATGTTTGTGTAAATTTATGATAAATGTAGTTAATTGTAAACATTTATATTAGATTTTAAAATATTATTATTTATAGATAAAACGAGATCCCAATATTACCCTTAAATATATCGCGTGGATTCTATCCGGTTTTTGTAGCGGTCAGGTAGATAGTCCAAAATTAAAAAATTCGATTAGACAAGCTTGTAAGATGAATTTGGCAGTTATTCATTACATCCTTATGGTAAGTAACTGCGTGTGGGCGAAGATAAAGGCATGGGGCATTTTTTCTATACTCCATGCTTTTATCAGCGGTTCCGAGGGGGTTGGAAATTTTTGGGCTTTTCAACTCCCGCAGGAACTAGTTTAGGACTGGTTCAATATTTTCCTTTACTTATTTTTTTTGGATAATCAAGCTAACGTAATTTAGAATCATGGAAATTATTTCCAATATAAAACAAAAGAACCATAAGCGATTCACTTAATGTGAAATCACTTATGGTTTTAAACTTAAAAGTCTCTATAACAAATAGTATTATTTTTTATCCAACAATTTTTCCAAGTAACTTATTTTTTCCTTTTCAGCAGCCAACAAACGTTCGTAGAGTTTTTTATTTTCCTCATAAGATTCTACCAATTTATCAAGTGGATTAAAGGTACATGTATTATTATGACCAAAATTACTACTTGAAACAGCTTCATTAAAAGTATTAAAATAATTAATGGCCAATTCTTCATAAAAATTTTCAATAGCCTCTCTTGTTACTCCCAGAACTTTGGCAACATGTTCCAGCTTTTCATCTTCAACAGTTTCACTTTGCTCCATTAAAGAAACGCTTTGTTGGCTTATGCCCAGTTCCATGGCAAGGGCTTCTTGCTTCATACCTCGTAATTCCCTTATTCGGCCGAACTTCCTTCCAAAATGGTTTGGTTTTGTTGCAGTGCTCATGTGTGAAATTTACTTCTTATTGTATTTTTTCGATTAATAAAGATAATGGAAAATCTCCAAATGTCATTGGTAAAATACCAAATTCAATTGGTAACATACAATCTGTTTTGGTTCGGTACATTCTAATTATAGAGTTACTTCATAACAGATAATTAAAAATTATGAGACTAGACGATTTCTCTTTATGGAATTAATCAACTGTATTGGAAATAGAACCCACAAACCAACCCTATTAAACAGCCTATGAAAATGAAAAAACAATAAGGCTTGAAGGAAATTCGTAAACGCTACCAAAATCTTATTGGGCTCTTAAAACAGGATTCAGGTAATCCATCAAATACTTATAAGGTCTCAATTGAAGTCAAAGATAACAGTGATCTTCTGTTGAACATAGCAAGCCTATTGGAAATATGTGTATTTGCTTTGGACGGAAACGGAATGCTCTTGTCTCCAAACAATCAAAATGTAACCAAACATGACAGCGTTTGCAGGGTGCTGGAATTGGTCCTAAATATACTGCCACACAGTCAAATGGATTTTATGGACTACGTGACCGAAAAGCTGAACGGTTTGGACAATGCCAATACAAAATCATATGAATAAATATGAACTATGAACCCAAACGAAGAAAAACTGATTAACAGCTTAAAACATCAGGCACTGGACCACCACCCTACATTAAAGCCCCACTCCTTCTTTAAAAATAAGTTTGAGGTCAGTCTCTTTTATGTGGACAACCATGTGGATTTGGTGTTGACCGTCCGAGCTATGCTCTACCTAGCCATGAAGACAATCGACCCGGAATTAATTGATGATATTAACGATAGATATAAAAAAGAATATATCCGTCAGGTACTTACAATTGCCAATAGGTTATTGCCGCAAGGGGAGGAGGCGCTTTTGGATGATCTTAATCTTTATTATAGAGAGGAAAAATTGAGGGAAGGATTGAATTAGCAATCTCACTTCAACTTAAAATGAAGCATTCGTGCAATTAAAAATTGAGTAGTTAAGTGAAATGCACCACACAAAAGAAGGCTTTTATTTTTCAAATCAACAGCAAATTTATAGAGTTATTGAATTGAACAATTAACTAATGCATAAATGTCTAGACTTTCTCAAAAATTACAATTGGCTTATTGGCCATAATACTACATAAATATTATACTTTTACTGTTTGCATCCAATTTATTTCATAATGACCAATTTTTTCGCAAGAATTTTCTTTTCCACACGTTTAACGGCCGTTTTATTTATTGTTTTTGCTACAGCCATGGCCTTTGGTACTTTTATAGAAAGCTGGTACAGCACGGAAACCGCAAGAATATGGATTTACAACGCTACATGGTTCGAGGCCATTATGGTCTTTTTTGTCATTAATTTTGTGGGGAATATTGCTCGTTATAATCTTTTAAAAAAGGAAAAATGGGCAATACTTATTTTACACCTCTCTTGGATTTTAATAATACTTGGAGCATTTGTTACCCGGTATATAAGTTTCGAAGGAATGATGCCAATAAGGGAAGGGAACACGGAAAATGTATTTTATTCGGACAAAACCTACCTTACCGTTTATGTTGATGGGGAAATAAACAACGAGCCCAAACGGAAGATTTTAGAGGACGATATATTGGTTACCACGGAAGCTATCAAATCCAATTTGCCCTGGAATTCTGATTTTAATGGACAACCATTTACCATATCCTATGCCGGGTTTATAGAGGGCGCAAAAGAAGGTTTGGTAGAAGATCCCAATGGGAAGGAATATTTAAAAATTGTGGAAGCAGGTGACGGACAACGTCATGAGCATTATTTGGAAAACGGAGAGGTTAGCAGTATACACAATGTTTTGTTTTCCTTGAACAAAATGACCGAAGGAGCTATAAATATTATTGAGTCCGATGGTAATTATCAGATTAAATCCCCTTTCGAAGGACAGTTTATGAGAATGGCCGATCAATTGCAAGGAGAATTGCTGAAAGATAGCCTTCAAACGCTGCAATTAAGATCTTTATACACTACTGCAGGAATGCAATTTGTAATTCCAGAACCTATTATCAAGGGAGCCTATGGCGTAATTTCCATACCAGAGAATGAGAAAACAGAGAACGACCTGGATGCTTTGATCGTGGATATTAGCAGTAACGGTGAAACTGTCCGCAAAAAATTATTGGGAGCTAAAGGTGTGGCCAATTTTTCCGGGGAATTTAAGGTAGGAGGGTTGGACTTTAACATTTCGTACGGTTCCAAGGTGTATACCTTGCCTTTCGGGATTAAATTAAACGATTTTATTGCCGAAAAACATCCGGGAACCGAAAACAGCTATGCGTCCTTTATGAGTAAGGTAACCATTGAGGACGAACGTCCCTTTGACTACGATATTTACATGAACCATATTTTGGACCACAAGGGATATCGTTTTTTTCAAGCTAGTTTTAACCAAGATGAAAAAGGAACAATATTGTCCGTAAACCACGATTTTTGGGGTACTTGGATAACTTATATTGGATATTTTTTATTGTATGCCGGACTCATGGGTATAATGTTCTATGGTAAGACCAGGTTTAAAAGCCTGGGTGCATCCTTGGAGAAATTAAAAAATAAAAGATCCAAATTGGCTGTACTAATTATCCTAGGAAGCACATTAAATATGATGGCGCAGGAAAATGTAGAGGCAGATTCACATGCGCATAACAATATGCCAACTCCCGAGCAGATAGATTCCCTATTACATGTAATTACTCCTTCCAAGAAACATGCTGCCAAGTTTTCTAAATTGGTAGTTCAGGATGCCGGAGGGCGTATGAAACCCATAAATACGTTTTCTTCCGAACTATTGAGGAAACTAAGTCTTAAGGACAAATATACCGACTTCAATTCCGATCAGGTATTTCTATCAATGATGTTAAATCCGGCAGCCTGGTATAATGCTGAATTTATTGCCTTGGACAAAAAAGGGGACAATGACAGTATTCGGAAAATTTTGGATGTGGAGCACGCTAGAAAGTATATCAAGGCAACCGATTTTTTTAACGAAAAAGGGGAGTATAAATTGACACCGTTTCTTAGAGAGGCATACGCCACCAATACCCCCAATCAATTTCAGAAAGATTTCAAAGCTTTGGATGAACGACTGGTACTTTTGGATCAGGCATTGGGGGGTGAAATAGTCAAGATATTTCCATTGCTCAATGACGACAATAATAAATGGATCTCGGCAGTGGAATATAGGGGAGGCCAATATCAGGTATCGGATTCCCTATATGCCAATTTTATAAAGAATGCCGTTCCCTTCTATTTAATGAGCTTGGAGAAAGCAGTAAAAACCGGCGACTATTCCGAAGCCGATAAATTGTTGGCCGCCTTTAAAAAGAATCAAGAAAACCACGGTAGTGAGGTATTGCCCTCTGAAAGCAAAATTAACGCGGAAGTATTTTACAATAAAGCAGATATTTATAATAAGCTATATAAGTATTATGCCTTGGTTGGACTCTTAATGTTTGTGCTACTGGTATTCCAAATTATTAAGGATAGAAAAGCTCTTCGTTTTAGCATAGCCGGGATCAAAGTCCTAATTTATGTGTTTTTTGTTTTGCATACCCTTGGATTGGGAATGCGCTGGTACATATCCGGGCATGCACCTTGGAGCGATGCCTATGAGAGTATCCTATATGTTTCCTGGGCAACTTTGGGTATGGGGCTTCTTTTCAGCAAAAAAAGTGATATGACGGTCGCCGCGGCTACTTTTGTGACATCCATGCTGTTATGGATTGCCCATCAGAGTTGGGTAGATCCGTCAATAGCCAATCTTGTACCGGTATTGGATAGTTATTGGTTAATGATCCATGTTGCTGTAATTGTAGGTAGTTATGGCCCCCTCACCGTGGGCATGATCTTGGGTGTAGTCAGCCTTTTGTTGATCATAATGACCAATAGTAAGAATAAGGAAAAAATGGACCTGAACATCAAGGAGCTTACCATCATCAATGAGCTTTCCTTAACGGTAGGTCTGGTCATGCTGACTATTGGAAATTTCTTGGGAGGACAATGGGCCAATGAAAGTTGGGGTCGCTACTGGGGATGGGATCCAAAGGAAACATGGGCCTTGATCTCAATAATGATCTATGCTTTTGTAATTCATACAAGGTTGATTCCAGGTCTACGAGGTAAATGGATGTTCAATTTTCTAAGTGTAGTTGCCTTTGGAAGTATTATGATGACCTATTTTGGGGTGAATTTCTATTTAGTAGGACTTCATAGTTATGCCAGTGGCGCACAGGTAATTACGCCCACTTTTATTTATTATACCGTTTTTGGGGTATTGCTATTGGGAGCAGTAAGTTACTGGAGAAATAAAAAATATTATGCCAAATAATTTTAAATTTTTCTGATTTTCAAGAAATTTACCTTTCACAAGCAGGGCTATGTCCATTTTTGTTTTTAATATGGTAGAATTAATCCCTTATGTAATTGGCGTATAAACAATTTTGAAATTATCTATCAAACCAGTTTTAATGATTTTAAAGCTATATTTTATCAATCCCAAATCTTACCATAACTTACCTGCGCACGGATCCTGATTCGATTTTATAGTGTTCGGGCGGATAAGCGTAAATAAAATCGAATTAGGGCGCATTGTGCTTATGTTTTGGAGCACAATGCCAATGCCTTTATTAAGATAATATCCGATAATAAACGTTTGTAAACGGCTAACTGTTCACTAATATTTCAAATAGGTTAAAGTTTATACATTAAAAAAAAAGACATCTTTGCAACCAACGGGCGCAAAGCAAGATCGTTTTTGTGGCAACAAAAACACATCTTGAATTCGAATTCTAATTCGGTATTGAAATTATTTTATGGTTTTTAAGTGTCTCGCAAAAGATGTTAGAAGAATTTGTGGATAAAAGTGAAAAGATCACCTGAATTGAACAATTGAAATGTGGTTATGAGATATTTTAATAAATTGTAATCATGAAATATCTAGAGTGGAATAATATCATATCAGCCTATTTTTTCAATCCTTCCAACGCTGGAAAGGATATTCATCTATATCTAACAAAGAATGACATCATCAATGTTGCAAGACAGTATTTCAACGAAGAAACGTATGATGAAATTTGGGCTGATTTTATTGCTTCCATTAAACGAGGTATTCCAGGTTCAAACGGAAATGTGGTTGCAAAAGCAAAATATGCCCATTCTAAAAACAACATTGTCGGCATAAAGAGAACGGATGGAACATTTGCCACAATAGACGATGTTCCTGTTTTATATCCGCCTTACATTTCTTATCTGGTTTTTCTTGTTCTTCCATTAATTGTAGGAATAGATGATAAAAACCTAAAAGCAAATGCTTATTACGGAAGACTTAATTCATTATTGGCAAACAATCAAATAAACGAAACTATTGGGACAAATGATTTCAGAAACAACCAGATTAATTGTTTATGGGAAGATTTAGCATATTGGGCGAATATCAAAAACAATGGCGATTTAGGATTTTTCAATGTAGTTCCTTTTTCAAATCCCAATTGGGTTTATGTTGGAAAAGTTTTTTCACAATGTGTTTTGCCTCCCAAATTTTTAAACCGTTTACCTGAATTGTTTGAAGCTATTGGCTTAGTTCCTAACACTTTTTACGAAGACCGCTTTTTACAAGAAAAAATTAAAAATAGCCGAACGGATTTAGTTCCAAAAAGTACATTAGGCTTTTTGAAAAAAGACGATGAACTTTCAAATTCCATCATTCAAATTATACAACGTCAATACAAAAAATGGACAGGTGAAACTCACGAAGATATTGAAGAAGGAACAGCCATAAGAAAGAAAAAAAATTACACAGTTGCACCGTTGTTTCTTCAATTTAAAGTAAATACCAATGATGAGGAAATCAAGTTTTCATACAGGATGCGTTCTCAAAATGACTATCCGGAAGACTTGAAATTTGGTAAACAAGAAAACTTATACGAAATCAACGGTTGGTCAAAATCACTTCCTTTCAAATTTGAAGAAGGTCTAGAACTTAAAGACAATTTTAATAAATGGATAGCTAAACTTCCTGACCGTGATGTAAGGTTATTTGTAAGTGCGGGAACGTTTCAATTAAGCAATGATTTTTGGATTGAAACAGATGTTCTGTCCAAAACGGAGCGAATGTACTTGTTATGCAAAAATGAAAAGAAAGCGACCATTGAAGAATGGGGAAAAACATTTGGAAGTGGAAATTTCAAACAAGAGGATTTTGAAGGCTTACCTGAAAACTATTCTCTTTTTTGGTTTCATAGTCCAACGCAAGGACTTTCTGAAATATCAATTCTCACACTTTACACCGAAAAACAGATTGATTTGGTTGGTGGGTTAAAAGTGAATTTTAGAACTTACACCAATGATTTTTTGCCGGAAGTTGAAATTGTAAATTCAGAGGGAGACGAAAATGTTTATTTGCAATACAATGACACAGACGAAAAAATATTTCTTTCAAAGAAAACATCACTCAATAACCGTTGGCTTTTACCTCGAAAGATGGCAATAAATACCGATTTCTACATAAAGGTTGAAAATGATAATTTTTTAGGAAACGTACTTGCATACAACCTCACTTCTTCAGATAATACGGCAATTAAGATTGATGAGTCTAAATTACCCAAGAGGGATTCCTATGGAAGAAGTATCACGGCTGATGTAGAACAATATTGTTTAGGTAGTAATATAATAAATCCAAGTACACAACGAGAAATACCATACAAGCATTTGTTTTATTCGATAAATACAGATGTGAAAACACAAATAACGACTGCAGCATTTAATACTCATTGTGGAAACAACCTTTGTGATTTTCTTTCTTTGAAAAATGTATTGACAACCGAAGAATTTTTCAGAGCATTTGAATTTTACTATTCAAAAGAGTTCTCGGAGCAACAAATAAACTCAAATTTCAATCTTACTAAGCTAAAGCGGGCTTCTCTAAATTTCTTTGACTTCATCGGAATACTTGATTACGACTATGAAACAAAAAAAATTGTTTTAAACCCTCCTCAATTTATTTTCATACCGACGGCTCGAGGAAGAAAAATTTTGCTGATAGGGGCAAGGGATACCGCATTGATTGAAACAATCATCAATACCGCTCCAAAACACAATTTACAAGTAGAAATAACAAAGCATTTTTATTCTAACGAAAGACTACTCTTACCTGATGTAATTACCATAAAAGCATTCCAACAAACAAAAGATAATTATGGAGAAAAGAGCTTGAAGTCATTTTCGGATGAATTACAAATAAAACTCATTGACGATAGTTTGCCGCAAGTGGCATTTCTGAATTTTTCAGCAAACATTGCTGATTACGAAAATATATTGCAACCAACGGACGAAAACGACTATGATTGGGCAAGATATATTTTCAAACCTGAAACATTGCGATTTGAAAAAAGTGAGACTGAGAATTTTGATAAATCATTTTCATTGCTTGAATATAAATTGAACGAATATACCTATCAACACAAACTTTGGAAGGACAACAAATGCTACATCGTTGATTTGAACTGGGGAAGATTTATTGCCTTAAAACATTTTAAGAAAGATGTGATTTTGTTTGATAGTAAACGCAATAAAGTTGCTGTTCCAATAGAACTTCCGTTGCCAAGATTACTTGCAGAATCAATTATGTTGCTAAGTGGTTTAGCACCCAATTTCAGAATAATTGAAGAGAAAAAATATAGGATTTATGAAAATATTCCAAGCATATTCACACAAAACCTATTTAGCAGATTAGGTCAAACTCCAATAAATAAAACATTATGAAAGACCCAATAGGTTCGTTTGAATCCATAAAAGAAAATTTTATTCGCTATGTAAAAACGGCATTTGGAACAAAGTTTGAAGGCGTTGAAAAAGAACGTTACGACTTGTTGAATTACGACAAGGTGCTTTATCGCAAGCCTTGGATTGAACCTTTGCCCGATTATGTTTCAAGTGGTAAAAAAATAAACGATTTAACGCTTGAAGATTTAGGAAATGCTTTGAGCGAAGTAGAAGCAAAAACATTCAGAGAACTTGTAAATACAGGGCTTGTTGGAAATTTTCCTTTGCATTTGCACCAAGCCGAAATGCTAAAACAAGCGTTACTGGGGAATAATTGTATTATCACTTCCGGCACGGGTTCGGGAAAAACAGAATCATTCTTACTTCCATTATTTGCTCAACTTTCAAAAGAACTTACGAATTGGCAAACCCCAAATCGAAAGTCTGTAAGTGTAAATACTTGGTGGCAAATAAATGATGGACTTTCAGCAAGGGAGATTGTCAATAATTCAAATTTCACATTAAGCGATGCGGTAAGACAACGTGGTCACGAAACAAGAAAAGCCGGAGTAAGAGCTTTAATTCTTTATCCTATGAATGCCTTGGTTGAAGACCAAATGAGCCGTTTGCGTAAAGCATTGGATTCTGATGACACAAGAGAATGGTTGAATGAAAATACAAATGGTAATGCAATCTATTTTGGTAGATACAATGGAAGTTCACCTGTTGCTGGAGAATTAAAAAAAGTAAAAGAAGGTGGGACACTTGCAATCAACACGAGAAAAGTAAATCAACTTAAAGAGCAATTACAGCAGATTGAAACCGATTCAAACCGAGTTGCACAATACATTGAGCAAACAGGTAAAGCAAGAGGTGAAGCCAAAGACTTAAAATCATTTTTCCAACGCTTAGACGGTGCAGAAATGCGTTGTCGTTTTGATATGCAGGTTGCACCGCCAGACATTATGATTACCAACTATTCAATGTTGAGCATAATGCTGATGCGAGATATAGATAGCGGAATTTTTGATGAAACAAAACAATGGCTAGAAGAAAGCGAAAACAACATTTTTCATTTAATCATTGACGAGTTGCACTTATACAGAGGTACGCAAGGAACAGAAGTTGCATATTTGCTTAAACTTGTTCTTAATCGTTTAGGATTAAATCCAAATCATCCACAATTACGCATTCTTGCTTCAAGTGCTTCGTTAGAAGCAAAAGAGGATACCAAAGAAGGACAAGAAAGTAAGCAGTTTTTGAAAGATTTTTTTGGTACGGAAAAACCATTCAAAATCATTGAAGGAAAAAATAACCCAATAACTGCATTTCCTGAAAATGGAAGAAAACTTTCGATCAATCCTTTCAAAGAAATTGCAGAAAAGTTTTCAGAGGGAAAAGGCAATATTGCGGATACAAACTTTATTTCAACTTGCGAAACCGTAGCAGCACAACTTGCAAATACGTTTAGTATTACAGCAACAGAACGGGGAATTTCAAAATTACTTTCAGTAATAACCAATCCAAACTTCAAACTTAAAGAACGATTGTTTTCATCTTGCCAAGATTACAAAGCAGTTTGTTCAACCCAAGCAAATGGCGATGATGAAAACGGGAAATACTTTGCTGAAACGATTTTTGAAAATACAACCAACAAAGAGCATTTGGAAAACGCCATGCGTGGTTTGCTGATTGCAAGAGCGATGTTAGAGGAACCCGAATTTAAAGATATTGCAGAAAAAATTCCTGATGATAGAAGATTACCACGTTTCAGATTTCATTATTTCTTTAGAAATATTGAAGGTGTTTGGGCTTCGGTAAAACCTGATGATGTTGATGAAATTTATTTCGACAACGAAAGAACAAACGGGAAGCTCTATTCTACTACACGGATAAATTCGGAAAGCGGAAACCGTGTTTTGGAATTACTCTATTGCGATAATTGCGGAACAACCTTGTTTGGTGGAAGCCGATTAGTAACAAGAAATGAATCGGGAAATAATTCTTTTGAAATGCTTCCAATCAGTCCGAATATTGAAGGAATTCCTGAAAAAACGCCCGCAAAATTGGTTGAGAAAAGAAGCTACCAAGAATATGCTGTATTTTGGGCTATTGGAAATCAAGAATTTACTCCACACGATGGAGGCGGTGGAATTCCTCAGAATTATTGGAGGCAAACAACCTTAAATGGTTTTAATCAAACTGAATTTGAAGCTAATTGGATTGAAGCATCATTGAATCGTATTTCTGGCGATATAGATTTCACTCATAACAAAGTAAATGAAGATAGTGAAAATTGGATTAAAGGACGTTATTTTATTATATGTGCAAACAATTCAATCCGTGATATTGCTTTACCTGATATAGACGGAAATATATCCACCATAGAAACACACAAAGCTTTACCAAATGTATGTCCTTGTTGTGGTGTGAACAATCAAAAAAGAAGACAAGATTGGAACAAAAGAAAAACTTCTTCAATACGTGGTTTTAGAACTGGTTTTGCCAAAACAACTCAAATGTTTGCAAAAGAATTGATGTATCAACTACCAAAAGGCGAAAATGAAAAAGACGAACCTAAAAGAAAATTGGTTGTTTTTTCTGACAGTCGTGAAGATGCTGCACAAGTTGCAAATGGCATAGAACGAAACCATTTTACAGATTTAATGCGTGAAATTTTGATAAATGAATTGCATTCAAATTTAATGTTGCGTTTTCAGATGATAGATGCTTTTGATAAAAACAATGAGGAAGCAAAAGAAAGGTTTGCTAATAATCATCAAATTCTTTTTGACGAAATTAATACACTTATTTATCACTCTCATTCGCCTAATAGACAAGAGAAAGAAAGTGCTTTAAGGAAATTAAATGAATTCCGGTCTCTCATAATTAATGTTCGAGGTTTAGTTGATATTACAAATTCTATAAACCTCGCACCACTTGTTAAACATTTTGTCGAATTAGGAATAAACCCAGGTGGCAATGATATTTCACTTCAAACAAGGTTATTGAACAATAGTTTTGTCCCTTGGTACGACCTGATTGATTTTGCAAATTTTCAATGGGCAGATGGAGCAGACCAAACTTATATCAATGATTTAAAAGAAGGCTCATTTGACGGACTGGCTTCTATGTTTTTTGGTTCATTATTTTATTCATTTGAGTCATCTGCATTGGGCTATGTAAGTATTAATCCTGAATTAGAAATTATCACAAACGAAGCAAGAACTATTGCATTAGCAAAAGATGAATTTTTACAAATTGTAAATTCTACAATTCGGATTTTAGGAGACAAATACAAACATAATAAAGTTGAAGATGCTGACCCATTCAACTTTATCCAATATAACAATTTCCCTGGACAAGTAAAAAAGTATATTCGTGCAGTAGCAAATAGATTTTCAAAACAGGAAAATGAAATTGGTGAAGCAGTCTTTAATGTGCTTTCAACATGTGGCTTGTTAAGAGGCGACACAGGTATTCAAATTGAAAATCTTTTTATAAAAGTTGCACAAGCAACTGATGAAGTATGGACAAGCCAAAGAGGAAACAGACCACATTTACATTTTAGTGGTGGAATTTGTACACATTCTTTTACTGCATTACAAACACCACATGGCAAAATATGTGATGATATTTGGAAAGAAAACTATCTTTCATACAATGCAATAAAACAGCAGCGCCCGCCAATCCGTTTGCATTGCGAAGAACTCACAGGACAAACAGACGACCAATTTGAAAGGCAACGACATTTCAGAAACATCATTTTGCCAGATGAGGGCAATAGACAAGTAAAAACTATTGACTTGTTAAGCGTAACAACAACGCTTGAAGTTGGTGTTGATATTGGTGCATTGCAAGCCGTAATGTTAGGAAATATGCCACCGCAACGTTTCAATTATCAACAACGGGTTGGTCGTGCAGGTCGTAGAGGGCAAGCTTATTCCGTGATTTTGACATTTTGTAGAGGTAGAAGTCACGATGAGTTTTACTTCGCAAATCCTCAAAAAATAACTGGAGATGCACCTCCAACACCATTCTTAACGATGGGTCAAGAACGGATTTTTAAACGTTTGCTTGCAAAAGAAATTTTACGCAGAGCTTATGTTGAAAAAGAAATTGATATTACTTCTGATGAAAAATCAAGTGTTCATGGTGAATTTGGTTCTGTTGATAGATGGAGCGTTTATAAACCTGAAATTGTTAATTGGATAAACGAAAATAAAACAGCAATTGAATCAACTATTGATGCTTTGTTAACGCCTCAATTGCAAAGTAAAAGAGAAGAATTTATCAATTGGGTTGTAGATACAACTACTGTAAATGGATTGCTTGAAAGAGCACAAAGCATTATCGAGAACGAAGAAATTGCAACGAACGATATTTCTGAAAAATTTGCCGAAGGTGGAATTTTGCCAATGTTTGGTATGCCAACCACGGTCAAAAACTTGTACCACGGCATTAAAAATTTTCACGGAAATCTTGAACCCCTTTCAATAGACAGAGCGCAAGCAATGGCTATATATGAATTTGCACCGGGTGCGCAAAAAACAAAGGACAAGGCAATTCATCAAGTTATTGGTTTTACTAGTGATTTTATCAATACACGCAGAAAGGGTGTTCAAGTTGTAACGAATGTAGAAACCAACAATCAACTTCCATTTTCATTAAACCGTTGGTTTGTTCGTTGTAGGGCTTGTGGTTTTTTTGAAACATATTCAGAAGAACGAAAAGTAGAATTAGAGGGCCAAAATCAATTTGACGTTTGCCCAAATTGTGGTGAAGATAATCCCGATAAATATCAACCACCATACAAATTAAAATCGCCTAGGGCATATAGAACCAATCTTTCTGCAGGAAGCGATACAAAAGACGATTCGGAATTTTTGCTTTCACGTCCGCCCATTTTTGCAGAAAAAATTGGTTCGGAAAATACCATAACAATTAGCAATGCTTCTATTTCCATTTCAGACAACGATGTTACTTGGAGAGTGAACACAAATTCGGATAGATTTTTTACCGGAAAGCTATACAACACAAACAACCGATTTCCTTTTAATCAAAATGGTTTTTGGTTTAACAATCAATGGTTGTTAAATGATTATTCAACGACCACGAGTGATGAAAATGGGTGTTCGATGTTTGTTCAACATAATAATATTGAAAGCATTGAAGAGCAAATTGCATTAGCAAGTAATAAAAATACTGAAATTTTCAGAATAGCACCAACAAGTGTTCCTTTGGAACTTGACTTGAATATGTTTTTTAGTGAAACAGATTTGCCACACGTTAAAGCACAAAGCAATGGAGTTCGTTCGGGATATTATTCAGCGGCATTTTTGTTACAGCGAATTTTAGCGGACAAACTTGATGTTGATCCAACTGAAATTGAGATCGCAGATATTTCAATGAAAATTCTTGACGACGGAACGAATAGAAGAATTGCCGAAATTATTTTGACTGATGAATTGCCGAACGGTTCAGGTTTTGTGAGACACCTGTACAATAATTTTCAAGATATTCTCAAAGAAGCAATCAATCCAAGTGTTGCAAACAGTTACTTGGGGAAAATTCATTCACAAGCACATCATGATAAATGTGAAAATGCGTGCTATGATTGTTTGAAGGTTTACCGAAATATGAATTACCACAGTTTACTTGATTGGCGTTTGGGCTTATCAATGCTTCGTGTAATGGACAATTCAACTTTTGTTTGTGGAACAAACGGCAATTTTAATTTCGTTGAATTACAAGATTGGCTTTCCTTCGCAACAGAGTTAAGAAATAGTTTTGCTCAAAGTTTTGGATTTTCAAATAAAGCAGAAATACAAGGTTTGCCAATTATCAAGTTTGGAAGAAACCAACGAAATATAATAATGATTGTTCACCCATTTTGGGATTTAAAGAACATAAGAGAAGCAAATTGGTTAGCAGAAATTAAAGCAGAAATTGACGAATACGTGGCTCAAAGTGGAGGGAAAATTAGCATTGTTGATACGTTTAATTTACACAGAAGACCTGGTTGGTGTTACGAAAAACTGGTGATTAGATGATAAATAGAATTGGAAATATAAATTTCAAGGAAATCGAACGGATTTCGCCAAGCCAATTTTATTCGATGAAGAATTGTGCTTACAAATCTTTGCTAGCAAGAGCGTTTGACAGGAAACCTTTGCTTCCTGTTTCGCCCAATGCTTACTTCGGTACAGTATTGCACAAAATGCTTGAATTGATTGCAAAAGGAGTAGTAATAGATGAAGACGAATTTAATGTAGAATTTGACAAGCAGGTAAAAATACTTGAAGATGATTTGCAGAATAAAGGTTTTGGTTTTTTCGTCCCCCTTAAAATTAAGTTGAAGAATTTTGGGTTGAAGAAAGTTCAATTAAAAAAGCATCTGCATAGTGGAGCTCAACAGCCAACAAATTCCTGCGACATAACATTTCATTCTGAAAAATGGTTTGAATCACAAGACAAATTTATTGGTGGTTACATTGACTTAGTAATTGAAAAAGGCAATAGTGCAGAGATTGTAGATTTTAAAACTGGAGCAATTACACAAGATTGTTTAGATGATGAAGGCGAAACATTTTCAGATGTAAAAAATGAATACAAAGAGCAACTTAGACTTTACGCTTACTTGTATTTTGAAAACACTGGAAAATTCCCAACAAGATTGAGTTTGGTAGATTTGGCAAAACGGAAATTTTCGGTTGGGTTTTCAGAAGAAGAATGTAAATCAACTTTTGACGAAGCAAAAATTCTATTGAAGACAACGAATGATTGCATAAACACAAAATCGTTTTCAGCAAATCCTAAAGAAGAAAATTGCAAATATTGTCTATATAGACCAGCTTGTTCTTTCTTTCAGAAAAAACTTGAAACAGATTTTTCTTTCAATGACGTTTTGGGAGAGATTAAAGATGTGAAGAAATTCCAAAATGGCAATGTAACAGTAATTTTGCAAAACGGAACAAAGCGATTAACCATTAAAAATTTTGCCTCTGAAAAATTTACCGAACTAAATAATAGTAAAAATAAAAAAATCAGTATTTATAATTTAAGAAAAGAAGCAACAGAATTTGTTTATTCTGTGGCTGACACTACAATGATTTATGAGTAACAGAAAAAAACATAAAATACCTATTCTTTCATTTTTTTCAGGTGGAGGTTTTATGGATATGGGCTTTGAGCAGGCAGGATTTGAAGTAATTTGGACAAATGAATTTGATGAATCATTTTCTAAACTTCACTCTGCGGGAATGACCACGTGGCGTAAATCGCAAGGAAATGGAGTAAAGGCTGAAATTTTCAATACAAAGTCAATTACAGAAATAAAATCAGAGGAAATAATTCAAGAAGCATTTCCCAATGGGAAACCTAAACATTTTGGAATGATTGGTGGACCACCTTGTCAAGATTTTACTATTAATGGAAAATTACAAGGTTTTAATGGAGAAAGAGGAAAACTAACCATTGTTTATTTTGATAAGATTTTAGAATTAAAACCAACGTTTTTTGTAATGGAAAATGTAACTGGTTTGACGAAAAGAAAGGAATCAAAAGAATACTTGCAAACACTTTTAAAAAGGGTTGAAAAAGAATATTACGTTGACTACGAAAAATTAAATTCTTTAAATTATGGAGTTCCACAACACAGAGAACGTGTGTTTTTTGTTGGCATTAAAAAAGATTGTATCAACAAAAAGGATATTGAACAAGCACCTTTTGATAAATGGTTTCCATTCCCTATTAACGAAACTTATTACAACGCAGCAACAAAATACAATTGGGGAAAACAAGTTCCGTTTGGTAAATCATTAAAAAATACAGAAAACCTACCGATTGAATTGTGTGTTGAAAGTTGTTTAGTTCCTGCTAAAAAGATGAATACAATTCCAAACGCAAATGAGTTTTTCAATTTGTATGTGTCGGAAAACACTTTACAAGCAATTCAGGAAGGAGAAACAAATAGACCATCATTTAAACGATTACATCGCTTCAAATACAGCCCAACAGCTTGTTATGGAAACAACGAAGTCCATTTACACCCATATAGACATAGGCGATTGTCCGTAAGGGAAACATTAAGAATTCAAGGAGTACCGGACGAATACGTTCTGCCAAATGAAATTCCTTTATCAAAAAAATTTAAGATGATAGGAAACGGTGTCCCTATTCCTCTTGCAAAAGCAGTAGCAGAATCTGTAAAAGAATTTATTGAGGTGAAAAAAATAATTATATAATACTAGCATGTTTTGCAAGTATATTGACAAAGTCCTAAAATACAAGTGTATTAAGCCCGATTTCGATAGACATCTAACTATAAGACTATTTTTAATAATTTTCATACCTTTATAATACTAAAAGAGATCAAATTATATCTTTTAAGTTCTATTCTTGGTTTTGAGTGTACAAATAGGTGTGCAAAACGAATAATAATATTGTAAAAAACTGTTATACAGTGTTTTGGGTTTTGGTAGTTAGGTCTGCCACCCCGACAAATTATAGTATCAATCTATACCAAAAACCTGTTAATCGTATGATTTACAGGTTTTTCTGGTTTTAAGAATATCATAAGAATTGATATGTTTTGATTAAAAACGTCAACAAATCGGATAACAATTTGAAAAATCAAAAAGTGTTGACCAGATTTACAGCCAACGGTCTGCTAATCAATAAATAAATGTATCTTTATAAGTGATTTGACTTTCGTCTGATAACAACGAATTATTGTTAACTAAAAGACGAAATAATGAAAACATCTTCCACCTTCAGTATTTTGTTCTGGGCGGATTTCTCCAGGGCAAAAAATGACAAAGCATCAATTTACGCAAGAATTACGGTAAATGGCAAACGAGCTACCATCAGTTTAAAACGAAAAGTTTTAGTGTCTGATTGGGATGTCCATAAGAACAGAGCTCGTGGAACAAATCAAAAATCAAAAATACTGAACAATTATTTAGATGAAACCTACAACCATCTTTTTAAGTGTTATCGTGATTTAATGGCCGAACATAAGTTGATTACTTCACAATCCATCAAAGCAAGATATTTTGGTCAAGACGAAAATAATCAATCGGTTATGGATATTATCAACTACCATAATGAGGATATGGTCGGAAAGCTAAAATGGGGAACACAAAAAAATTACTACACTACACAAGGTTACATCTCCAAATTTTTATCGAAATTCTATAAGACTACAGACCTTTATTTACGGGAACTCGATTATCACTTTATCATAAAGTTTGAGAAATATCTTCGAGACTACATACCGGAAGACCATCAAAAACCAATGGGTAATAATACCGTAATGAAGCACATTGAACGGTTTAGGAAACTGATAAATCTATCACATAAGTTAGGTTGGATAGAACGCGACCCTTTTATCAATTTCAAAGCTAAATTCATTAAAAACGAAAGAGGGTCTTTAAGTCTCGAAGAGCTTCAAGAGATAGAAAATAAACAATTTAGCATTCACAGATTGAAATTGGTTAAGGATTTGTTTGTTTTTAGTTGCTATACCAGTTTAAGCTATATTGATGTCATTCATTTAACTGCGGATAATATATGTATCGGAATCGATGGCGAACTTTGGATTTATTATAAACGGGAAAAAACTACAAAACCCATACGAATACCATTGTTGCCAAAGGCATTACAAATCATTGAAAAGTACAAGGGCAATCGAAAATCTATTGCCCAAGGAAGTATATTTCCTAAAATCTCAAATCAAAAACTAAACTCCTATTTAAAGGAAATTGCAGATGTATGCGGTATTACG
>TARA_R110000751_G_scaffold4210_24_pt1 | contig 86851 bp, 102 predicted proteins | sample TARA_R110000751 | Tara Oceans TARA_R110000751 (sample SAMEA4398001) | marine metagenome | biome: Polar Biome; feature: [MES] marine water layer (ENVO:01000295) within the mesopelagic zone...; material: water (ENVO:00002006), including particulate matter (ENVO:01000060) such... | reverse complement strand
CGCCGTGGCCGATACGGCGAGCCGCAACAATACCGCCACGCCCGCACTGCTGGCGAATGTGAAGGCCGGCACACCGACGCGCATGATCTATGAACTGGAGGCGAAAGCCTATGTCCTGTTCATTCCCGCCACCGGCCGGGCGAGCTTTGATGTCGCGATGCAGCCGGACAATTACGTGATCAATTCGCGGGTCAAGGTGACCGGCATCGCCGACTGGTTCGTGAACTACGACATGGTGCTGCAGGCGTCGGGCTATACGCGCGACAATGAGCTGAAGACCTATTCCTATGTCTCGCAAAACCGCGACGGGAAGAAGAACCGCAAGGTGAACCTCACGATCGGGCCGGACAGTTTCAAGATGAAAGCCGACCCGCAATTCGGGAATCTCGGCGATCCGGCTGCCACGACGCAGCAGGTGTTGAAGACGAATGACCCGATCACGGCGCTGATCACGTTTGCGCTGGAGCCGCGTGCGCCAGGCGCCGACCCGTGCGGCGGGCCGATCCGCATCTTTGACGGGCGCCAGCTGACCTACCTGCACCTCAAGAATGCCGGCATGAAACATGTGAAGACCGACGCCTGGTCGGGCGATGCGATCGAATGCCATGTCACAATGGAAAAAGTGGCCGGATACAAGAAGGGCGAGTCCAACAAGGACAATTTGTCAGGCATCGACGGACCGCTGCGCATGTGGCTGGCCCCGCTCGAGAATGGCGTGACGGTGCCGGTGAAGATCCAGGCGGACACCGACAAGATCGGCAAGATCACGCTGCAGGCCCGCAAGCTGCGTTTCGAGCCCATCGTGATGGAAGAAGCCGCTGCAACGCCGGGCGGCGGCTGACCTAGCCGCGATCGTCCTGGGGCAACAGGCGCAAGGCCGCCAGCAGGCCTTCCATGTCATCCGGCATCGGGGCTTCGAAATGGAGCGTCTCGCCGGTGACCGGATGGACAAATCCCAGAACAGCCGCATGCAGTGCCTGGCGCTCGAAAGCGCGCGCCGCCGCTTTCGCCGCGTCATACTTCTTGCCCGATCCCCAGGCCGTGATTCCTTTTGACCGGCCATAGACCGGATCGCCGATCAGGCTCGCGCCGACATGGCTCATATGGACGCGGATCTGGTGCGTACGTCCGGTTTCGAGCGTGCACTTGATAAGGGCTGCGGCTGGCAGGCCGGTGCCCTTGTCGCGCAGGCCAAAGGTTTCGAGCGCCTTGTAGTGGGTGATCGCCTGGCGCCCGTGCGTGCCGTCGGGATTGCGGACAACGGCCATTTTCTTGCGGTCGCCCGATGAGCGCGCAATCGGCTCGTCAATCGTGCCGGAGAGCGGTCGGGGGGCGCCGCGTGTCAGCGCGAGATAGGCCCGCTCGATATCGTGTTCGGCGAAGAGATTGGAGAGGCCGACATGGGCAGCCTCTGTCTTGGCGGCGACCATGACGCCGGTCGTCAGCTTGTCGAGCCGGTGGACAATGCCGGGCCGCTCAACGCCGCCAATGCCGGGCAACTGGCCTTCGCAATGGTGCAGCAAGGCGTTGACCAGCGTGCCGTCCCAGCTGCCGGGCGCCGGGTGCGCGGCCATGCCGGACGGCTTGTTGATGATGATAAGGTGTTCGTCCTCGAAAAGGATATCGAGCGGGATGTCTTCCGGTTGTGGCACCGCGGCCACGGGATCGGGCAGGGCCAGTACATAGACGCTGCCGACGACGACCGCCTTGCGGGGATCATCGGTTGCTGCGCCATCGATCGTCACGGCGCCTTCCTTGATCAGCGCCTTGGCACGTGAGCGCGACAGGGTGCCGGCCTGTTCGGCGAGAAAGCTGTCGAGGCGGAGGCCTGCGTCTGCAGGACGGGCCGTGAGTGTGATCTTTTCCATTATCCGGCCTTATAGACGTGAAGTGGTGTCCGCGTCATGGTGCTGTCGTAGTCGCGACTTATAAGCGGCGCGAACCCACGGAGGATATCATGAGCGCAGTTACCAGACGCGGCCTGCTCGGCGCCGCCGCCACCGGAGCCCTTAGCCTTGCAGCGTGTGCGACGCCAGCCAGCAACACACTAGCCCCCGCAGCGCCCGCTTTTGATGGCGCGGTTGAATTCCGCCACGGCGTGGCCTCAGGCGACCCGCTGCCGACAAAAGTGATAATCTGGACCCGCGTGACGCCGACAAGCGGCACGGGCCCGATCCCGGTCCGCTATGATGTGTATGGCGAGAGCGATGGCGCGACCCCGCTGCTCTCCGGCCTCGTGACCGCAGACGCCTCGCGCGATTATTGCGTCAAGGTCGACGTCAAAGGCCTCAGCCCGGCGACCGCCTATCTCTATCGCTTCACGGCCCTGACCAGCGCGGGCGAAATTGCCTCGCCGGACGGACGCACGCGCACGACCGCCGCCTCGGGTAATGCGCCGGTGAAACTGGGCGTGGCCTCGTGCGCCAACTGGCAATTCGGCAAGTTCAACGCCTACAAGGCACTGGCCGCCGAGCCGGACCTCGACGCGATCGTGTTCCTTGGCGACTATCTCTACGAATACGGTATTGACGGTTATGGCGCCGAAACCGCGCAGGCTCTGGGCCGCCTCCATGACCCGATCACGGAGATCGTGACACTTGGCGACTACCGGATGCGCCACGCGCAGTACAAGTCTGACCCCGATCTCCAGGCAGCGCATGCGGCCGCCCCGTGGATCTGCACATGGGACGACCATGAAAGCGCCAATGACAGCTACCGGACCGGTGCACAGAACCACAATCCGGAAGAGGGCGAAGGCGACTGGTCGGACCGCAAGCAGGCAGCCTTGCAGGCCTATTTCGAATGGATGCCGATGCGCGAACCGGAATCCGGCGACATTACCTCAGCCGTCTGGCGCAGCTTCAGTTTCGGCGATGTGGCCACGATCTACGCGACCGAAACGCGCCTGACCGGCCGTTCGCCGACCATCGGTTGGGCCGATGTGCTCAGCGCAACAACCGACCCCGACGACATTGCCACGCAGGCCATGGCACACATGGCCGTCATGAATGATCCTGCCCGCACGATGATGGGGGCCGCGCAGGAAGCCTGGCTTGGCGAAACCATGACCAAGTCGGTGCAGGCCGGGAAGACCTGGCAGGTTCTGGCCAACCAGGTCGTGATGGCGCGGGTTGCGATGCCAAAACTCCAGGAGACGCTTTCGCCCGAACAGATCTCCGATCTCGACCACCCCTTCGTGCGAGCCATGATCGGTTTCTCCGCGCTCGGCCTGCCGATGAATCTCGATGCCTGGGATGGCTATCCCGCCGCGCGCGAGCGACTGTATGACAGCGTTCAGGCTGCAGGCGGGCGTCTCGTGACCCTGGCCGGCGACACACACACGGCATGGGCCAATACGCTGCATGATTCTGAAGGCGCGCGGGTCGGCGTGGAGTTCGGCTGCACGTCGATCACGTCACCGGGAACAGGCAGCTATCTCCCCAATGTGCCGGATCTCGGTGAACAGTTCGCAGATGCCAATACGGAAGTCGATTGGCATGACCCGTTCGGCCATGGCTATACGGTCGTCACGCTGACGCCGGACCGGGTCAGCGGCGCGTTCGTCAAAGTCTCGACCGTGCTTGAGCCGGATTATACGGCAGAGCGTGTGGCGACCTTTACGGCCGTGCCGGAAGGCAATGGCGTGTCAGCGCTCAGCAAGGCCTGAGATCGTTTAGTCCAGCAGGCCTGAGAGGCTCCTGCGGCCGCCATCCAGCCGTAGCGCCTCGCCGGTAATGAATGCTGCCTCCGGAGACGCCATGAACCGGCAGGCGTCCGCAATTTCGTCAGCCAGGGCCGTCCGGCCGAGCGGCGTGCGGCGCATCGTCCAACTCTGGATGCGTTCCTCACTGGGCCGCACGGCGACAATTGCATTTACCCGGATCGAGAGATCCGCCAGTTCCACGGCGCCAGCACGCATGACGCCCAGAACGCCGCCCTGCGATATTGTCTCGGTGAACTGGCCCGGCATTGAGGCGATCGCCGAATAGGACAGCACGAACGTAATCGTGCCCTTCTGGCGCAGGCGTTCGACGCCGACGGTGGGCAGGTCTTCCTGTTCGGCGATCCGCTCGGCGAATACCTGAAGGGCAAGCGCCGTTCCCCGGATCGATTTGGCAATCGCCTTGTCGAATTTCTCCGTGGAAAAATCGAGCAATGTATCCGGCGCTTCAAGCTCGGGGATGATCACGGCATTGTCGATGCGGCCAAAACCTTCGATCGCGGCCGTGAAGGCATTGCGCAGACCGAGCCGGGTAAAAAGCTCGCCATGATGAAGGATCACGTCATCGGGCACGGCATTGCGCGCAGTCGCGAGACGTTCGGCGCTGGGGTCCGCCGCCAGGACGCTGTGGCCGGTTTCGCTGAAACGGCGCGCGATGGCATCGCCGACTTCCCGGCCGAGGCCGAGTATGGCTGTGACGGGGACACCCATTTTGCCTAGTCTCCGGAAGGATCGGCAGGCGGGGCCGTCACGCGGCGCGGATTGCGGATATCATCGCCAAGAATGGCAAGCCGGTCGTTCAGCCGGTGTAGCGCAGCGAGGATTTCGCCGAGCAACCGGATCGTAACGAAGAGGAATGTCACAGCGACAAAGCCGACAACCAGTTTCGACAGCGCCACCAATGGGTGCCCCTGAAACAGGGAAACGGATGCGTTCAGGAGGACAAGAAGCCCTGCGGCCAACAGGGCGAGGCCGAGAATGGCGGTCGCCATCTTGACCGCACCGAGTGTCATCGGCCGATCCTGGTCAAATATGTCTCTCATGGGTCGTCCTCCGCCCGTTGTTGGCACCGGTATCTGGCGCGCCGGCGGAGGACTTGGTCCGCCTGTGCCGCGCTAGCTGGCCTCCAACCATCGCAGCTGTTCTTTAAGCTTCAGTTTCTGTCGCTTCAAATGCTTTAGCTCAAGCGGATCCACCGACGGGTGTTTCTGGGTCTCGGAGATTTTCTGGTCAAGCTGGCGGTGCTTGTTGGAAAGCTCACTGATCCGACCGTTGAGCGACATGGGCAGTCTCCTTTTGCGGTTAAGAATTTGTGTCCTTAATGCAACACTAAATCATAGAAGCAGGCTGGCGTTAAGGGCCGGAACGAAGGATTTCGAGAGTTTAACCTGAAGACGTCAGACATGCAGCGGACGGGCGGACTTCCTGCGTGCTTTTTGGGCAAACATGTCCTGGTCACCCATGGCGATCAGCGTGTCTGCCCCTTGGCCCGCCTGCCATTCTGCAATGCCGCAGGACGCGCCGATATGAACGGGCGGCACATCATTCGCGTCACCGTTACAGACGACGAGCTGGTCGATCAGCGTTGTCAGCTGCGCCGCCTTGGCCATTGTGTCGGCATGGCTCGCCTGGGCAAGCACGACACCGAATTCGTCGCCACCGAGTCGGCCGACAATGTCGGTTTCCCGCGTGTTCTGCAGCAGGATGTCTGAAATCCGCATCAGGACATCGTCTCCGGCGGCATGCCCGAACGCGTCATTGACCTTCTTGAAATGATCGAGGTCGATGAAGATCAGGGACAGGGGGGTACGGAAGCGATCGGCAAGCGCGATCTCGCGCCGGACTTCGCGCTCAAAGGCCCGGCGGTTGAAGACCGGGCACAAGGCATCATTATCGGCAAGCAGCTCGGCGTCGGAAAGCTCGATGCGCAAACGGACTGCCTCCTCGCGCAGCGCGATCACTTCCTCGCTCAAGGCCTCCAACGCAGCCCGTTCGCGCAAGCCGAGTGCATCAAGATCGACACCGAGAATGTCGAGCAGAGCGCGGCGCTGATCCTGCGATACCTGATGGAATTCTTCCGTCATTAAGTCAGGTTATACCCGAATTGATCGCAAGGGGAGACGGCAGGGACATGAATTGCACATGCCGGCCCCGATCAAGCGCCAGTTGACCGCAGGCACGGCTTTCCTATGGTGCGCCCTTTCCGGCGGCGAGGATCCCGAAAACCATGACCACATCTCCCAAAGTCGGCATCATCATGGGCAGCCAGTCGGACTGGCCGGTGATGCACCACGCTGTCTCGATCCTCGACGAGATGGGCATTGCGCACGAGGCAAGGATCGTCTCGGCGCACCGCACGCCCGACCGGCTGACCGAATATGCCAAGGCGGCCAAGGGCCGGGGCCTGAAAGTGATCATTGCAGGGGCGGGCGGCGCCGCTCACCTGCCAGGCATGACAGCCGCCATGACGCCGCTGCCGGTGCTGGGCGTGCCGGTCCAGTCGAAAACCCTGTCGGGCCTCGATAGCCTGCTGTCGATCGTGCAGATGCCGCGCGGCATTCCGGTCGGCACGCTGGCGATTGGAGAGGCCGGCGCGGTGAATGCAGGCCTCCTGGCCGCCGCGATCATCGCGCTCGAGGACAAGCAAGTGGCGGCAAAGCTCGATGCCTATCGCGCAGCCCAAACAGACGCCGTGGCCGAGGCACCCGAGGGATGACAGCCTTGCCTCCCGGCGCTGTCATCGGAATCCTTGGCGGCGGACAATTGGGCCGGATGCTGGCCAATGCAGCCAGCCAGCTGGGCTTTGACGTGCATGTCTTCTGCCCGGAATCGGACGCGCCTGCTGCGCGCGTCGCCATGAAGCACTGGCAGGCCGACTATAGCGACAGCGACGCGCTGACCGGCTTTGCCCGAGCCTGCGATATCGTCACGCTTGAATTCGAGAACATCCCGGTCAGCACCGTCGAGGCGATTGTCGCGACCGGCACGCCCCTGCACCCGGGCGCGAAATCGCTGGCCCTGTCCCAGGACCGGGCCGACGAAAAGGCCTTCCTGCAGAGCATCGGCATCGCCACGGCGGACTATCGCATTATCAATGAGGAAGCCGATATTGCGCCCGCACTCGCCGCGCTCGGCGGAAAGGGCGTGCTCAAGACCCGGCGTGACGGGTATGACGGCAAGGGACAGGCCTGGCTGAAGAACGAGGCCGACATTGCCGTGGGGTGGGACGCCGTCGGGCGGGCACCCTGCGTGCTGGAAGCCGCAATCGCGTTCCAGTGCGAGATTTCGGTCATTGTTGCCCGGTCAAGCACGGGCGAGACCGCCAGCTGGGCGCCGCCCAGGAATGTCCACGAAGATGGCATACTGGCGCGCTCGACCGCACCATCAGGCCTCGACCAGGCGGTTGAGGTGGAAGCGCGCAGGCAGGCCGTGATGCTGGTCGATGCGCTGGGCCATGTCGGCGTGCTGGCGCTTGAGTTCTTCGTCATGGCGGATGGTCGCCTGATCGCCAATGAATTTGCCCCGCGGGTCCACAATTCCGGGCACTGGACGCCGGAGGCCTGCCAGACCGGCCAGTTCGAGCAGCATATAAGGGCGATTGCCGGGTGGAAGCTGGGCGACACGCATCGGCTTTTCGACGCCGAGATGATAAACCTGATCGGCAAGGCAGGCCTTGTGGACCCTTCAAGCCTCGCCCCGAACGAGACGCTGACCCTCTATGGCAAGCGCGAGGCCCGTGCCGGACGCAAGATGGGCCACATCACCCGCCGCCTCGGCCCCCGAAAGGACTGAACCCATGCTGCTTCCCGTATCGACCTGGCAGGACATTGAGCAATGGCTCACAAAATCGCGGACGATCGTCATTCCGATCGGCTCGATGGAACAGCACGGGCCGAACGGCTTCATCGGGACCGATGCGCTCTGCCCGGAAATCATTGCGCGGCATGCCGAGAGCCTCGCGCCGGATGACATGCTGGTCGGGCCAACCTTCAATGTCGGCTGTGCGCAGCATCATCTCGGCTTTCCCGGCACGATCACGCTGCGGCCATCGACCATGATTGCCGCCATGGCGGACTGGACCGAAAGCCTGATGCGGCACGGGTTCGAGCGGATCTACTGGTACAATGGTCATGGCGGGAACATTTCGACCATCGAGGCCGCGTTCAGCGAAATTCATGCGCGGCGCAGCTTCGACCCGCGCGGCGAGGACAACCGGCCCGGCCTCAGCCTGAAGCGGCGCGACTGGTGGGACTTCAAGGACGTGATGGGCCTGTGCAACAAGCTCTACCCCGTCGGCCATGGCAGCCACGCGACGGCATCGGAAGTGTCGGTGACCTATTTTGCCTATCCGGAGCGGGCACGGCCAGAGGTTGAGATGAGCCCGAAAATTGCGCCGAACGGCAAGATCGGCGATGCGGTCCAGTATCGGCGCGACTTTCCCGATGGCCGGATCGGCTCTGACCCGACCCAGTCGAATGCGGCCGATGGCGAGAAGATTGTCGAGGCAGCGGCCCGGGCCATGATCGACGATGTGATGCGGTTTTCTGAATAAGCTGTAACGCGCGACCACAGTTCAGACTCTGGCCAGAGGGCCAGAAGGGCGGTATCAGAACGAGCTTCCAGAAAGGCGTGCGAACCGGATACATGCTCGACATTCAGAGGCTGGAAAAATCATTTGGCGCAAAGCACGCGGTGCGCGGGGTTTCCTTCCGGCTCGAGAAGGGAACCGTGCTCGGATTCCTCGGCCCGAACGGGGCCGGCAAGTCGACCACGATGCGCATGATTGCCGGCGTGCTGGAACCGGATGGCGGCGACGCCCTGATCGACGGAAAATCCATCCTCACAGACAGACGCGAGGCCCAGCGGGCGCTGGGCTACCTGCCCGAAGGGGCCCCGCTTTACGAAGACATGACACCGCCGGAATTCCTTGTCTTCATGGCCTCGGCACGAGGCATGAAGGGGGCGGTGCGCAAGGACGGGGTCGAGCGGGCGATTGCCGATGCCCGCATCTCGACCGTCTGCGACCAGCGCATCGGATCCCTGTCGAAGGGCTATCGCCGGCGCGTGGGCCTGGCCGGCGCCATCCTGCACGACCCGCCGGTCCTGCTGCTCGACGAACCGACTGACGGGCTCGACCCGAACCAGAAACGCGCGGTCCGGGCGCTGATCGCGCGCATGGCGCCGCACAAGGCGATCCTGATCTCGACCCATACGCTGACCGAAGTGCCCGCCATGTGCACACGCGCCATCGTCATCGACCGGGGCATTGTCGTGGCTGACGACACGCCGGACGCCCTTGTCAAACGATCCGAGGACGGCACGCTGGAAGGCGCCTTCATGCGCCTGACAGACCAGGCCGAAGCGGAAACGGCATGATGTCCTGGCTGAAGGAACAGTTCGGCGGCTTCACCGCCACCTATCGGCGCGAACTGGGCGCCTATTTCGCCACGCCGATGGCCTATGTCTTTTTGGCCGTGTTCCTGCTGGCGCTTGGCCTGTTTACCTGGGAGGCGTCGCGCTTTTTCGATACGGGCTCGGCCGATCTTGCGCCCTTCTTCGTCTGGCATCCCTGGCTCTACATGATTTTCCTGCCCGCGCTGGCCATGCGGCTCTGGGCCGATGAGCGCACTGCAGGCACGGACGAACTGCTCCTGTCCCTGCCGCTCGGCATGCCGGGGCTTGTGCTCGGCAAACTGCTTGCCGCGTGGACGGTTGCCGGCGTCGGTCTCGCGCTGACCGCGCCGATGTGGGTGACGGTCAACCTGCTCGGCAGTCCCGACAATGCGGCCATCGCCCTGACCTACATGGTCAGTTTCCTGATGGCGGGCGCTTATCTTTCGATCGGCGCTGCGGTTTCCGCGCTGACCGGCAGCCAGGTGACGGCTTTTGTCATCAGCGTTGTCATCGCCTTTGTTTTCACGGCAGCCGGCTGGCCGCTTGTCCTCTCCGGTGTGCAGTCTGTGTTCGGCACAGGCACGGCGGAACTCGTCGCGTCCTTTTCCTTCCTGACCCAGTTCGAAGGGGCCCAGCGTGGCGTGCTCGAATTGCGCGCCGTTGTGTTTTTCCTGGGCTTCACGGCCTTCTGGGCGGTGCTGAACGGGCTTTGGGCCGCGCGCCAGAGGCTCGGGTAGACGATGAAGGCGAAGCATTTCCTTCCCGCCGCAACGGCGCTGGCTGCCACGATCTTCGTGTCGGGAAACCTCCTTACCCAGCATGTCCTGTCAGGCGCGCGCATCGATTTCACCGAGAACAATCTCTACACGCTGTCCAAAGGCACGAAGGACACGCTGGCAAACGTCGCCGAGCCCGTGGAGATCACGTTGGTCTACACACGCGGGGTCGGCCAGGACTATCCGGCGGTGAGGGCATATGCGGCGCGCGTGCGCGAATTGCTCGAATCATATCGCAGCCAGTCGGGCGGGCAGGTCATCGTTCACGAGATCGACCCGTCGCCCTTCTCGGAGGCCGAGGACGAGGCCCTGGCGGCAGGCATCACGGCGGTCGGCACGAGTGGCACCGATCCGCTCTATTTCGGGATCATCGGACGTAACGCCGTGGACGACCAGCGGGTGATCCCCTTCCTTGCGCCTGAGCGGGAAGTCACACTGGAATACGACCTGACAAGGATGGTTGCGCGCCTTGACGATCCGGACCCGCCACGAGTCGGGATACTCTCGTCCCTGCCGGGCATGACGGCGCCGGGCGGTGAAGGCGGCTACACGCTGCTGGCCGATATTACAAAGTCGTTCGACGTTGTTCCAATATCGCAGGAATTCCAGTCGCTGCCGGAAGACCTGGATGTGCTGTTCGTCGCTCACCCGCCGGAACTGTCGGCGCGACAGGCATGGCTGATCGACCAACACATCCTGCGCCATGGCCGCGCCGTATTCATGGTCGACCCGGCAGCGAAAACCGCCATGGGGGACGGCATGTTCGGCACGTCCCGCGACCATGCCCGGTCTGATCTTGGCGCACTCGGCAAGGCATGGGGCGTGACCCTGTCAGAAGACGCCGTCGCGGACGCTGCGAATGCGTTGCCTGTACCGGTCGATACCGGCAATGGCCGCATGGAGGAGCTCGCGCACCCATTGTTCATTGGCACACCGGCGTCGGATATGAACGCGAACGACCTGGTGACGGCGGACCTGACGCGGAACGTGAATTTCGGTGCCCCCGGTGCCCTGCTCGCTGACGACCTGCCCGGCGGTGAAGTTTTCTCGCCGCTCATCTCAACCGGCCCAAGCCCTTCCTATATCGACGCCGGGGCGGCCGTGCGGGACATGACGCCCGATGATGTATTGAAGTCGTACAAGACGTCGCCCCAACCCCTCGTCCTGGCCGCGCGCCTGTCAGGATCGCTCGCGACGGCCTTCCCTGCCGGTGCCCCCGCTCTGGACGAACCCACCGATCCCGGACTGGCGGAGCTGGCGCGGGCCGAGGCCGCAAACGCACCGCCGCACATTTCCAGGAGCGAGACAGACGCAGAGATCGTGCTGATCGCGGACGTCGATGCGCTGGCAGACGATTTCTACATCATTCCCGGACGCGATGTCGTCGTGGCTGACAATGGCGCGCTTGTCCTGAATGCCATTGATGCCTTGTCGGGCGGCGGGGAACTGTCTCGCCTCAGATCGCGCGCGCCCAGTCTCAGGCCGATGACACGGATCGACCGAATGCGCGAAAGCGCAGAGGCGAAGTATTTTCGCCAGCAGGCCGAGCTCGAAAACCGGCTTGCGACGGCGCAGTCGCGGCTGGAAGAGTTGCAGGATATCAGTGCAACAGACGGCTTTTTCTCGGGCGACCTCGAAGCCTTCCTGTCTGAAGACCAGCGGGCGGAACTTGCGAAACTGCGCGCCGACATTGTCGAATTGCGCGAACGGCTTCGCAGTATCGAACGGGACTATCGGCGCGATATCGACCGGCTGGAAGGGACGCTCAAACTGATAAACATCTGGGGCGGCCCCTTCCTGATCGGGTTGATTGGCCTGCTTGTTTGGCGCCGTCAGGCATTCCGGGAAGGGCGGGGCTCATGACAGACGTTCCCTCCAAAAGGCGTGTGCGGCGACTGCAAGTGCTTGGCGCGGTCGCGGGCGTGCTGACGGTGCTGGCGGTCCTTGTCAGCCTCGGCGGGCGCAATTCGCCACAAGGCTCCGAGCGCATCGGTGACCCGGTCCTGCCAGATTTCGCCACCGTACGCGCCGAGGCGAGCGAAATCCGGGTTACGCTGGCGGATGAAACCTACAGCCTGGTCAACGGACGGGACGGCTGGACACTTGGCGGAACTGACGGCTACCCCATTCGTGCCGACAGGCTGGCCGACCTCGCCAGCGGTCTTGAGACATTGGCATGGGGCGAGGGGCGCACGCGCGACCCCGGCAAGATGAACCGTATCGGTCTCGGCGATCCGCGCGACGGCGGCACAGGGGCCCTGGTCGAAATCGTGAACGAGGCAGGCACCGTCACGGCCGCGCTGCTGACAGGCCGCAAGGGCGCGAACGTCTACGCAAGGCTGCCCGGCGAAGCGCAGGCTTTCCGCGTCACAGGCGACCTGCCGCCGCTCTACAATCACGACGCCTGGCTCGATCTCGACATCATCGACATCCATGAGGATGCCGTGTCGGCTGTTCGCCTCTATGATGCTGGCGGCACCAGCCTCTACCTTCAGCGTTCGGTCGGCAGCAGCGAGCGCAGTTTTCGTCCGGCCCCGCCGTATCAGGACTATCGCCTCGTCAGCCGTATTGCCGCCTCAACGCCGGCACTGGCCCTGACGCGGCTGCAGCCGATCGGTGTAAAGCCGGCTGCGAAGCTGACGACACGGCCGGCGGCACGTCACATAACGGAAACGCATGACGGCCTGGAGGTGGAGCTGAGGGCCTATCGTGAACCAGACGGCTACTTCGTCACGCTGCGGGCGATCGAAGCCGGTGAAGGCGCCCAACGTGGCAGCACGATCAACCAGAAGGCGGCTGGATGGGCGTTCGAAATCACCGAATTCGACTGGAATGACTTCACGCCATCCATCGAGTCGATAGTGCGACCACCCGTGCCGGATGAAACCACCGCGCCAGCCCAGCCCTGAAGCCTAGTTGCTGATATCCATCGCAGCGAGGACGCGGCCGAAGCCCGCTTCCTGGACCACAAGCGCACAGGTCGTCTTGCAGACGGACGGATCGATCTCGACTCGGCCTCCGATCCATGGCCCGATCGAGGTCACGTGGGTGACCGGATGGACCATGTTGGTCGGGTTGGCATCGCCGTCGAGGTAATCAATCACAAAAATGTCGGTGAGGTCGGTGACCGAACCGGTCAGTTCGATTTTGTCGCCCTTGCGTGCAAGACGCGCCGGTGAAGGGTCTGCCATGCTGACGCGCTTGAGCGCAGAATCGACCTGAGCAGGCTTGCTGCCCGGACATTGCTCGAGGCCGTTATAGACGGTCTGCGGCGTATAGGGCCCGCGCAGACGGAACTTGTCGACATAGGCGCGCTGACGGTCCTTGGATTCGGCCATGGCCATCGGGTCTTTTTCTCCGAGATAGTCCCAATAGTCGACCGACCAGGTGAGAATCAGCACGTCATCTCGCTTCGCGTCGACTTCCGTCATCGTGCGATGCGCCTTGGGACAGGCCCGGCAATTGTGCGACGCGAAGAGCTCGACGAGGACGGGCGACTGTCCGTCGACTGCCACGGGCTTTTGCGCGGTTGCCGGGAAGGCAGCCAGTGCAAAAAGTATCAGGGAAGGCAGGTGCGCATGTTTCATTACGGTCTCGTTATAGGCCCATGCCAAATCGCGTGACAATCACAGGGGTGTGAGGACTGCTAAAAAGCCCTCCGCGCCGGAACGCGAAGGGCTTTGATAGGCTTGGGACCTGAAGGCTTTTCCCTACAGGGCTTCGCGGGCAAGATTGCGCAGCACGTAGTGAAGGATGCCGCCATTGCGATAATAATCGAGCTCGTTTTCCGTATCGATACGCAGCGTCGTTTTTGCGATGAAGCTCGTGCCGTTTTCGCGCGTGATTTTCACGTCCATGGTCTGGCGCGGCTGGATGTCGGCCACGCCTTCGATGGAGACCTGCTCCTTGCCGGTGAGCCCCAGGGTTTCCGCGCTTTCACCGTCTGCGAACTCAAGTGGCAGAACGCCCATGCCGATCAGGTTGGAGCGGTGGATCCGCTCGAAGCTGCCGGCGATAACGGCGCGCACACCCAGCAGGATCGTGCCCTTGGCGGCCCAGTCGCGCGACGAGCCATTGCCATAGAGGTCGCCTGCGAAAATCACCAGCGGCACATTCTCTTTCTGGTAGCGCATTGCGGCATCGTAGATCGCCATCTGCTCGCCGTCAGGATAGTGGACGGTCACGCCGCCTTCGACGCCCGGTACCATCTGGTTCTTGATGCGGATGTTGGCGAATGTGCCCCGCATCATGACCTGGTGGTTGCCGCGCCGCGAGCCATAGGAGTTGAAGTCCATGGCGCTGACCTGGTGGGCCTGGAGATATTCGCCGGCCGGGCTGGACGCCTTGATCGAACCGGCCGGGGAAATGTGGTCGGTGGTGATGGAATCGCCGAACAGGGCCAGAACACGGGCATTCTCGACATCGGTCGGCGCATCGGGCTCAAGCCCCATGCCCTCAAAATAGGGCGGGTTCTGGACATAGGTCGATCCGGGCGGCCAGCTATAGGTCTGCCCGCCGGACACTTCGATGCCTTGCCAATGCTCGTCGCCCTTGAAGACGTCGGAATAGCGCGCCGCAAACATTTCCGGCGTCACGGCGACGGCCATCACTTCAGCAATCTCGTGCGACGTCGGCCAGATATCTTTCAGGTAGACGTCCTTGCCATCCTTGTCCTGACCCAGTGGGTCCGTTGTCAGGTTGATGCGCAGCGACCCGGCAATCGCATACGCGACGACCAGAGGCGGGGAGGCGAGATAGTTCGCCTTGATGTCGGGACCGATCCGGCCTTCGAAGTTGCGGTTGCCTGACAGGACCGAGCAGGAGACGAGATCGCCGTCAGCAATCGCCTTGGCGAGCGGCGCATCGAGCGGGCCCGAGTTGCCGATACAGGTTGTGCAGCCATAGCCCACGAGATTGAAGCCCAGCGCGTTGAGGTCGTCTGACAGGCCAGCCTTGTCGAGATAGTCCGTGACGACCTGGCTGCCGGGCGCGAGCGAGGTCTTGACCCATGGCTTGCTTGTCAGGCCACGCGCCGCCGCGTTGCGGGCCACCAGGCCGGCCGCCACCATGACGCTGGGGTTCGATGTGTTGGTGCACGACGTGATGGCCGCAATGAACACATCGCCATGCGTCACGGTATAGTCTGCGCCTTCAACGGTGATCGGCTCCGCCGCGTCTGCCAGCTTGCCAAAGTCCTTGACCATTGCGTCTGCGAACGCCCTGTCGCCTTCAGACAGTAACACACGGTCCTGCGGGCGTTTCGGGCCGGAGATCGACGGCACGACCGCGCCGAGATCAAGTTCGAGCGTGTCGGTGAAGACAGGCTCGGCCTGTTCGGGGCGCCAGTAACCCTGGGCCTTGGCATACGCTTCCACCAGCGCCACGCGATCGGCGTCGCGGCCCGTATTCTTGAGGTATTTGACCGTATCGTCATCTACCGGGAAGAAGCCGCACGTCGCGCCGTATTCCGGCGCCATGTTCGAGATCGTTGCCTCGTCTTCGAGCGTGAGGTTGGCAAGGCCGGGGCCGAAGAATTCGACAAACTTCCCGACGACGCCTTTTTTGCGCAGCATCTGGACAACCGTGAGCACGAGATCGGTCGCGGTGGCGCCTTCGGCCATCTTGCCGGTCAGCTTGAAGCCGATGACTTCAGGAATGAGCATTGAAACCGGCTGGCCCAGCATCGCGGCCTCGGCTTCGATACCGCCGACGCCCCAACCGAGCACAGCGAGGGCATTGATCATGGTCGTGTGGCTGTCGGTGCCGACGCATGTGTCGGGATAGGCAACGGTTTCGCCGTTTTCCTCTTTCGTCCAGACGGTCTGGCCGAGATATTCGAGGTTCACCTGGTGGCAGATGCCGGTGCCCGGAGGCACAACACGGAAATTCTTGAAGGCGGTCGAACCCCAGCGCAGGAATTCATAGCGCTCCTGGTTGCGCTGGTATTCCATCTCGACATTCTTTTCGAAACTGCCGGCGCCAGCAAAACTGTCGACCATGACCGAGTGGTCGATCACGAGATCGACGGGCACCTGCGGGTTGATCGCTTCCGGCGACGCACCGAGCTTGGCGGCAGCGTCGCGCATGGCGGCGAGGTCAACCACGGCCGGAACGCCGGTGAAATCCTGCATCAGCACGCGCGCCGGGCGGTAGGCGATCTCATGGCTGGTGGCGCCCTTGTTGTCGAGCCAGGCCCTGAACGCGAGAATGTCGGCTTTGGTGACCGTCTTACCGTCTTCAAAGCGCAGCATGTTCTCCAGCAGCACTTTCAGCGAGGCCGGCAGGCGCGACACATCGCCAAGGCCGTTTTCAGAGGCTGCGGCGAGCGAATAATAAGTGTACGTCTTGCCAGCAGCGGTAAGCGTGCGTTTGGATTTGAAGCTGTCGAGAGACGGCATGCGGGAGACCTCGCGTCTTGGAGTGATAGGTGGTGCCGCAGCGGTGCAGCGCGTTACCTCGTGTCATATAGATGCTAAGGGCCTGATGCAATTGGGACAAAGGGTCTATTCGGGAGATGATGTGCAGCTTTTGACAGCGTCCCAATTGGGCATCCTGCGCGGAGAGCGGGTGCTGTTTGAAGGGGTGTCACTGGCAGTGGCGCCGGGCGAGGCCGTGGTGCTGAAAGGCCCCAACGGAGCCGGCAAGACCACCTTGCTTCGCATATTGGCGGGTCTGACGCGGCCGGAAGCTGGAAATGTGACCCGTGAGGCAGCACATCACTGGGTCGGCCACCGCGAGGGGCTGAAGCCAAACGAGACACCACGCACGCACCTGAAACTCTGGGCGAGAGCCTGGGGCGCGGGCGCCAATATTGACGAAATTCTCCTTGAAATGGGACTAATTCGGCCGGCGGACGTTGCCGCGCGCTACCTGTCAGCGGGCCAGCGGCGGCGCACGGCGCTGGCGCGGCTATTGCTGGAAAAACGCCCTGTCTGGCTGCTGGATGAACCGTTCACGGCGCTGGATGCGGAGGGCCGGGAACGGGTCCTCGCCATGGTGGCAGCGCACCGCCAGGAGGGTGGCGCGGTCGTGGCAGCGGTGCATGGCGATGCCGGATTCGCGGCGAGCCGGGAGATGGTGCTGTGAGCCGTCGGAATCTAAATTTCATCAAAGCGATTCTGCTGCTTCTGGTTACCGCTCCACTGGGTACAATCGTAGTTTTACTTATAGCCTCATTGGCGGCAAGCGGGGCAGGCTTCGCAGAACTGGGTTTCGCGTTTGCACTTGCCCTTATAGGATTTGGCTTGTCGTGGGCAATCATGGGATTGGAGTTGGGCGAGTCCGAAGAGCTGAATAGGTCCGCGCCAATCATATTTGCCCCGGGTGTTGAGGCAAATCGCAAAATGGGCTGGACTCTCTTGATCTGGGCGGTTGCGATTGTTGCCGGGTTTGGGTGGCTTGTTCTCAGCATGTACGGCACAGCCAAAATGCTTTTGATCGGTTGGGGTGTGATCGGCCTCTTTGGATTCCTCTTCACATTGCTGGCTTGGAGTTCGGGAACTCGAAATGACTAGCCCGACTCCTATTCTCTCTGCCTTCCGGCAGGCGCTGGGCGAGGCCTGGGCCGGGGGCGCAGGGGCGCTATTGCCGCTTGGCTTCTTTGCCGGGGCCGCTGTTCTGGTGCCGCTGGGTATCGGAACCGAACCCGGCATGCTGCGCGCGGTCGGCCCGGGCATTCTCTGGGTATCGCTTGCGCTATCCAGCCTTGTCACTCTGGAACGGATCTTCCAGGCCGATGTCGAGGATGGCGCACTGGACCTGTGGCTGCAGGCGGGTGCGCCCGTCTCGGCCATCTCTGCGGCCAAGACATTCGCACACTGGCTGACAGCCGGCCTGCCGCTGGCGCTGATGAGCCCGGTCCTGGCGCTGATGTTCCAGGCCGAGGCGGGCATCGATCTTCTGTCAGGCGCGCTGATCTACGGGCTCGGCGGGCTGGCTTTCTTTTTCTGGGGCGGCGTTGGTGCCGCGCTGTCCGCAACCGTGCGGCGCGGAGGATTGCTTATCGCCCTGATCGCGCTGCCGCTTTATGTGCCGACGGCGATTTTCGGATCGATGGCGATGAGCGGGACCGCAGGCGGCGACAGTGCGCCGCTATTACTCGTCGCATCAACACTGTTTGCGCTGGCGCTGGCGCCGTTCGCCATGGCTGCGGCCCTGCGCTTGGCTGCGGATTGAGGGAAGGCTATCTGATGGGCATGTTATCGTCATTTGCAAATCCGCACCGGTTTCTCGCGCTGTCGAACTGGCTGGCGCCGCTCTTCTATGCGCTGGGCGCGGCCCTGATCGCATGGGGCTTGTGGCAGGGCCTGTGGATGGTGCCGAAGGACGAATACCAGGGCGGCGACATCATGCGGGTGATGTTCATCCATGTGCCCGCTGCCTGGCTGGCCATGGCGAGCTATTCGGCCATGGCAGTGGCGAGTTTCATCTGGTTCATCTGGCGTCACGAACTGGCCGACATCGCCGCCAAGGCGATTGCGCCGCTCGGCGCGACATGGACGGCGCTCTGCCTCGCGACAGGGTCTGTCTGGGGCAAGCCGACCTGGGGCACCTGGTGGCAATGGGACGATGCGCGGATGATGAGCGTCTTGTTCCTGTTGTTCCTGTTCCTGGGTTACATGGCGCTGCGTGCGGCCATGGATTCGCGGCAAAAGGCGGCGCGCGCTGGCGCTATCCTCGCCATGGTTGGCGGATTGAATGTGCCGCTGATCAAGTTCTCGGTCGACATGTTCACCTCGCTGCACCAGGATTCCAGCGTCATCACGTCTGAAGGACCGAAAATGGCGGCTGTCTATCTCTGGCCCCTGCTGGTGAGCGGACTGGGCCACTCCCTGCTCTTCGGCGCCCTGGTGATGACCCTGATGCGGGCGGAAATCTGGGCCCGGCGGGCAGCGCGCCAACGCGCCAGATTGCTGGCGGGCGCCTGATGGATTTCCTGCCGCACCTCGACAAGAATGCCGCCTATATCTGGGCCTGTTACGGGCTGGGCCTCGTGTTGATCGGCGGCGCGGTAATCGGCGTCATGCTGAAGGCCCGCGCGGCAAAGGCTGCGCTGGAACGGATGAATGCCAGCGACGAGGACGCGTCATGAAGCGCTGGCTGGCCGCAATCCCGGTGGTGGCGCTGCTATTATTTGCAGTTCTTGCCCTGTCCCAGCTGCTGAGTCCCAAGAAGGGCGACTTTGAACGCGTTTCGCGGGTCGCGCCGGACCGGTTGTTCGAAACGCTCGAAGGTTCAGCCCTGACATTCGCCCCCCCGCCCGGCGACGAGAGTATCGTGGTCAACCTGTTCGCCAGCTGGTGCGCGCCGTGTGAGGCCGAACATCCTCGGCTAATGGCGCTTTCGGAAGCGTTTCCCGGCCGAGTCTATGGTGTGCTGTACAAGGATACAGAGGCCAATGGCGCAGACTTCCTGGACCGGATGGGCAACCCCTTTGCCGAAGTGGCGCTGGACCCGGATGGACAGGGCGGACTGGATTTTGGATTGACCGGCGTACCGGAAACATTCGTGATCTCGAGCAGAGGCGAGATCCTGGTACATGTCACAGGGCCGCTAGGCCCGGACGATGTAAGTGAGGTGAGCGGGGCGCTGAACGCGCCCCGCAACTGACCCCGAAGTCCTACTTCTTCTTGCGGCGAACCGGCTTGGCCTTGGCTTTCGCCTTTGTGACCGGCTTCGGTGCAGGCGCTGCCTTGGCGGCAACCTTGGCTTTCGGCTTGGCCTTGGCTTTGGCCTTCGGCTTCGCTTTGGTCACGACTTTCGGCGCTGGGGCCGGCTTTTGCGCAGCGGCAGGCTTTGCCACCGGCGCTTCGGCATCTTCCACCAGTTTCGAAAGGCCCGACAGGAGCGCATCCTGCTTGGTCTTCGGCATGGCATCGAACAGCGCGGCGTCGGCGGCGTCGACAGCAGGCTGTGCTTTTTCGAGCGCCTTGCGGCCCTTTGCCATCAGCGAAACGGATTTTGCGCGGGCATCGGCCTTGGATGCAACACGCTTGATGAGGCCGGCTTTCTCCATGCGGGCGACCATGTCGGCCAGCGTCGAGCGATCGATGCCCGTCGCGTTCACGAGGTCGGACTGGCTGACGCCTTCATTGCCGGACAGTGCGGCGAGGACCGAGAACTGACGAAGCGTAACGCCGGCAGCCTTGAGGGCGACGGCCGAATGGTTGGCAGCAATCTGTTGCGCACGGTGCAACAGGTGGCTGGGCGACTTGTTGAGTTTGAAACTGGTTGTGGAAGCCATGATATTGTCTACTTTCAGGTTTTTGTGCGGTTTCCCGCCGAAAATGGGTTGGTATTGTGCTTAAAGCAGGAGGCCCGTGTGCGGATCAACTGTTTTCTCCATAAGAGGGATAGGCTGAAGATTTGATGACGGATGACTTAGCAAATGGTTCCATTCTACCTGATTTCAGGTTCGAAGTCCCTGATGGCGACGATCGAGCGCGCCGAATCTGCAATACGTGCAATTTTATCGATTATGTGAATCCCAAGATTGTCGCCGGGTCGGTGGTGACGCGCGGCGACAGGATATTGCTCTGCCGCCGGGCCATCGAACCGCGTAAGGGCTTCTGGACATTGCCCGCAGGTTTCATGGAAGAGAACGAGACCGTCGAGGATGCTGCGCGCCGGGAAGCGCAGGAAGAAGCGTGTGCCGATATCCGGATCGATCAGGTTCTGGCGATCTATTCCGTGCCGCGCATCAGCCAGGTTCAGGTGATGTTCCGGGCAAGCCTCGCGTCCGACTTTGCGGCCGGCCCCGAAAGCGAAGAGGTCGGCCTGTTTGCGTGGAACGATATTCCATGGTCCGAACTGGCCTTCCCGACGGTCGTCTGGGCGCTGACCCATTATGCGGCCACACGGCACCTCAGCGCGTTTCCGCCGTTCACCAATCCGCCGGGAACGGAAAAGCTGACGCGCTAGGCGTCATCCGCCTCTGCGGGAGCGGTCATATGCTTCAGCGTGTAAGGCGTGTTGGCAAGCGCGAAAAGGAAGGTGATCACGATATTGCCCAGCTTCCAGTTGGCCCAGGTCGCTTCGGTGAAGCTGCGCCACAGGAACTCGTTCCAGATCGCCATCGCAATAAAGAAAAGTCCCCAACGGATGGCCAGCGTTTTCCACGCAAAATCCGGTAGTTCGAATACGGTGTGAAACAGCATTTTCCAGATGTTTCGCCCGACCGCGAGACCACCAAAAATGACACTGGCATAGATCAGGTTGATGATCGTCGGCTTGACGAAGAGGAATATTTTCGACTGGAGCAGGATACCCGCAATCCCGAAACTGCCGATCAGGGCAGACGAGACGAGCAGGAAAGGCGGGATTTTCTGCCCCTTGACGAGTTTCTGGATAACGACCGCAAATGTTATCACGATCAATGCGCCGGTGGCCCAGTAAAGCGCCGTGTCCTTCGTCAGCAGGCCGTCGCCTTCCGGAAAACGCAGCAGGACATTGTAGATGAGGATGAAGGCGAGCGTCGGGCCGAGTTCGCTCCAGATACTGCCAGCTTTCTGGACTGCAGTGTCGTTGGCGACCGGTGTTTTTGAGGTGTCTGTCATGCTGTGTCTTACGCGGACATGCCGCCCCTGGATGCTTTGGGACTGTCTTGCATAATGCGGCACGCACCGCCAGACGGGATCACGCCCCGGCCTGCATCAGGACGAGACCACAGGCCAGTACGGCAGCAGCGATAGTGCGTCGCCGGCCGAATCCCTCGTGCAACAGGACCGCGCCAAACGCCGCTGCAAACACGACCGATGTTTCGCGCAGGGCCGTTACGATCGCCGCGTCAGTCAGCGTGTAGGCGAAAATGGCGAGGCCGTATGAGAACGATCCGAGGACTCCCGCGATGATGCCGCCACGGATTTGCGGGCGGATCGCCGTCATGATGCCGCCCCTGCGCTGCCAGAGCGCAACGAGTGTTACGCCGATCCAGTCGAGCAGGAACAGCCAGACGACGAATGTCAGGAAGTTCGGCATTTCGCGGACGGCCCGCGCGTCGGCAACCGCGTAGAGGCCGACGCCCAATGCGGTCATCACCGACCAAAACAGCGCTGACCGGTCGAGGCGGCGCGCGTGGACCGTCGCGCCGGTCGGCATGGCGAAGACAATGATCGCGGCGCTGGCGGCGACGAGGCCGGCAATCTGCCAGAATGAAAGCGACTCGTGCAACGCGATGCTGGCAATCGTTGCCGTCGCAAGCGGGCCTAGGCCACGCATCACCGGAAAGACGAGCGACAGGTCGCCACGATGCAGGGCCCGGATGGCGCTGAACTGGTAGAACCAGTGCACGGCAATCGAGAGCGCAAGGAAGGGCAAGGTTTCACGCGGCGGCAACGGCACAAAAAACGCGAGGGGCAGCACGCTGAGCCCCATGACGATGGACAGTACCATGCGGGACGTAAGGATATCGCCGCCGCGTTTGACGAGCACGTTGGTTGCCGCCAACGAGATGGCGGACATCAGGCAGATCACGACGGGGAGGAGCGTGCTGGTCATGGCGGGCGGTGTATGCGCGGGTTTGAACCAGGGGGGAAGCCCGACGCCGCGTCAGGGTTTGACTAATACGACCTGAGGTTCATGCTCTCCAAAAACAGGGAGACGAAAGCCATGGCCACCCACGATATCATCCTGCGCGGCGGACTCGTTTTTGACGGCAGCGGCGCCGCGCCGCGCGAGATGGACGTCGCCGTCGATGGCGGCGTGATCACAGGCCTGGGCAAGGTGAACGGCAAGGGCCGCGAGGAGATCGACGCACGTGGCCAGATCGTCACGCCGGGCTTTGTCGACATCCACACCCATTATGACGGCCAGGCCGCCTGGGGCAGCGAAATCAGCCCATCCTCCCTGCACGGCATTACCAGCGTCGTGATGGGCAATTGCGGAGTCGGCTTTGCGCCGTGCCGCAGCGAGGACCATGACCGGCTGATCCGCCTGATGGAAGGCGTCGAGGATATTCCGTTTCCCGTCCTGGCCGAAGGCCTGCCCTGGGCCTGGGAGAGCTTTCCTGACTATCTCGACTTCCTCGGTGACCGCGAATTCGATGTCGATATCGCCGCACAACTGCCCCACGCGGCATTGCGCGTGTACGTCATGGGCGACCGGGGCGCCAACCGCGAAGACGCGACGTCTGCCGAGATAGGCGAGATGGCGCATCTGGCGAAAGAAGCGGTCATGGCCGGTGCAATCGGCTTTTCGACGTCGCGCACACTCAATCACCGCACGTCTGACGGCCAGCCGACGCCGACGCTGACCGCCAGCGAAGCGGAACTGACCGGAATCGCCATGGGCCTCGCAGAGGCCGGACGGGGCGTCCTGCAATTCGTGTCGGATTTCAACGACCCCCAAAAGGAGGCCGCAATGCTGCGCCGGATCGTCGAGGCGTCCGGGCGCCCGCTGTCCGTGTCACTGGCGCAGGCCGATGTCGCGCCGGACGGCTGGCGCATGCTGCTTGGCGCCATCGAACAGGCTGCCGAAGACGGACTGCCGATGGCGGCCCAGGTGGCCCCGCGCCCGGTCGGCGTATTGTTGGGTCTCGAACTCACACTCAATATATTCAGTGCGCATCCTGTATTCAGGGAAATTGCTGACCAGCCATTCGACGAAAAGGTGCGCCGCCTGAATGATCCGGCTTTCCGCGCACGCCTGCTCGCCGATGAACCGGTCACCGACAACCCGTTCCTGAAAGTCATGCTGCGCAGTTTCGGCAAGATGTTCCAGCTGTCAGACCCGGTCGACTATGAGCCGGGCCCGGAACGCACGATTGAGGCCATCGCGGCCGGGCGCGGCGTCAGCAATGAAGAGGCCGCACTCGACCTGATGCTGGAACGCGGCGGACGCGGCATGCTCTACCTGCCCTTCCTCAATTATTCGCAAGGCAGCCTCGAGCCGATCCGCGCGATGATGGAAAGCCCGGTCTCGCTGCCGGGACTGTCCGATGGCGGGGCCCATGTCGGCATGATCTGCGATGGCAGTTTCACCACGACCATGCTGACCCATTGGGGCCGCGACCGCTCGCGCGGGCCGAAACTGCCGCTGGAATACCTGATCCACCGGCAGACGCAGAAGACCGCCCGCTGGATGGGCTTTCATGATCGCGGCCTGATCGCGCCGGGCTTCCGGGCGGATCTCAACGTGATCGACCTGGCCAACCTGAAACTGCACCTGCCGGAAGTCCAGTATGACCTGCCGGCTGGTGGGCGGCGCCTGATGCAGCGGGCGAGCGGCTATACGGCAACCATCCTGGCCGGGCAGGTAACCTTCCGGGATGGCAAGCCGACAGGCGCAAAACCGGGACGATTGCTGCGCGGCGCGCAAGGCGCACCGGCACAGGCGATGGCGGCAGAATAAGGGGTTTGTAAAGCACGCTTGACATGTCAAGCTTCCTTGTCTAAATGTAAAGCACACCAGACAAGGAGACCATCATGGCGACACTCGGATTCCGCACGGCCAACAAGCGCTACAAAAGATTGTTCTGGCCCATGATGGGGGTTTACGTGGCGATCATCCTCGCCGCGAAATGGCTTGTCGATGAGGATACGACACCCCTCTGGGTCCGCGCGGGTTGCGCCGTAGCAACAACGGCACCACTCGTCGCGTCAATCTGGGCCATCCTGCGCCAGGCCAAGGAGACCGATGAATATACGCGCGCCCGGCAGATGCGCGCGCTCGCCGAAGCGGGCGCCATTGTAGCCTGCGGCGCTTTCCTGGTCGGGTTCCTGCAGATTTTTGCCGTCATTGGCACAGTTGAGGTCTTCTGGTTCGGCCCGGCTTATTTCATTGCCTTCGGCCTGGCCTATTATCGCAATTGCATGGGGCCGACGGTCTGAGCGATGAAGAACATCCTGCGTGCATTGCGAACCGAACGCGGCTGGAGTCAGGCAGAACTGGCAGACAGGCTGGATGTCTCGCGCCAGTCCGTCAATGCGATTGAGACCGGCAAATATGACCCATCGCTGCCATTGGCCTTCGCCATCGCGCGCCTTTTCGAGCGGGGCATTGAAGACATTTTCGATGACGAGCCGGAACCCTCGGCGGCGGCTGAATAGACTCTATTCAATTGCCCCGACCAGCGCCTGCGAGAAGGCGTGGGCGCTGAACGGGCGCAGGTCGTCCGCGCCTTCGCCGACTCCGATGAAGTGGATCGGCAGGTCATGCGCCTCGGCGATGGCGACGAGGACGCCGCCCTTGGCTGTCCCGTCGAGCTTGGTCATCACGAGGCCCGTCACACCCGCAGTATGCCGGAAGGCCTCGACCTGGCTCAGGGCATTCTGGCCGACCGTCGCATCGAGCACGAGGATCACGTCATGCGGCGCGTCGGGATCGAGCTTGCGCGCGACACGGACCACTTTTTCCAGTTCGGCCATCAGCTCGGCCTTGTTCTGGAGGCGGCCCGCCGTGTCGACGAGGACGAGATCGAGGTCTTCGGCCTTGGCGCGTTCGATGGCTTCGTAAACAAGGCCCGCCGCGTCGGCGCCTGTGGGCTTGGACATGACAGGGATGCCAGCCCGGTCGCCCCAGACCGTGAGCTGCTCGATGGCGGCGGCGCGGAATGTGTCGCCTGCGACCAGCAGGGCCTTGGCGCCCTGATCCTTCAGTTTGGACGCAATCTTGCCGATCGTTGTCGTCTTGCCGGAGCCGTTGACGCCGACAAACAGCACGACGCGCGGACGCGGGCCGTCAGAAAAGTCGACAATCTGCTCGCGCGGCGCGAGGACAGACTCAATTTCGGCTGCGAGAGCCTGTTTTATCTCGTTTTCGGTGATTTCCTTGTCGAACCGCTCTTTCGACAGGTTCCTGGTCACGCGCCGGGCGACGGCGGCGCCGAGGTCTGACGTGATCAGCAGGTCTTCAAGGTCTTCGAGCGTTTCGTCGTCCAGCTTGCGCTTGTTGAAGGCCGCGAGGCCCGAGCCGAGCCGCGACGAGGAGCGCGCCAGGCCGGAGCCAAGCTTCGCGACAAAGCCCGGATCATTCGCTTCGGCTTCCAGCGCAGCGCGCGCCGCCGCTTCGCGTTCTTCGCGCAGGCGCGCGACTTCGCGGCGGTCTTCCAGCAGTTTCAGTTCGGCGGCGGCTTTCGCGCGGGCGGCTTCGCGCTCTTCGCGGGCAAGCCGGGCGGCGTCGGCCTCAGCTTCAAGACGCTTCGCTTCGGCTTCGTCGGCCCGGGCAAGTGCTTCAGCGCGGGCGGCATCTGCTCTGCGGGCCTCTTCATCCAGCCGCGCAGCTTCGGTCTCCGCTTCAGCGGCTTTCCGGGCTTGGCGGTCTTCCCAGGCCTTGTTCGCCTCGGCGACGACGCGCTCGATTTCGGCCTTTTCGGCGGCTTTGGCGGCGATTTCAGCGTCGCGTGCGGAAATCTCGTCGGCCGAAAGTTCCGGCTCGGCCATCGCGGCACCGGCCGCCTTTGCTGCGTCCTGCGCCTTTTTCTTCCCGAACCAGAGGATCATTCAATTATCCCGATAAGCTGCGTGCCATTGTGCCCGGTTATATGGGTACGTGCGAGGCGTCCAGCAGGCGGCAAATCGCCGTCCAACTGCACAGGCGTGAAGTCCGGCAAGCGGGCCGACGAATCTCGCTCCACAAGGGCGTCAACGCGGCTGCCGACATGGCGGGCCAGATGGGCCACGAGCGCCGCGTCGCCTGCCGCGCGCAGCCGGGCAGCGCGCGCCTTGATCGTGGCCTTGTCCAGCTGCGGCATGCGGGCGGCCGGCGTGCCGGGACGGGGGCTGTAGGGGAAGGCATGCAGGAAGCTGATGCCGCACTCCTCGACAAGCCGCAGGGAATTCTCGAAATGCGCCTCGGTCTCGGTCGGGAAACCGGCGATGAGATCGGCGCCGAAGGCCATGTCCGGCCGGGCGGCGCGCAAGCGCTGCGTCAGGGCGATGGCTTCGCCTCGCGAATGGCGGCGCTTCATGCGCTTGAGGATCAGGTCGTCGCCGTGCTGGAGCGAGAGGTGCATGTAGGGGGCGAGGCGGGGGTCGCCGAGGGCCTCGACCAGGGCATCGTCAATCTCGATGGCATCGATGGACGAGATGCGCAGCTGGGCGAGGTCCGGCACGAGTTTCAGGATGCGCTGGACGAGGTTGCCGAGTTGGGGCGTGCCGGGAAGGTCTGCGCCCCAGCTGGTCAGGTCCACGCCGGTGAGCACGACTTCATGATGCCCGGTCTCGACCAGGCGGCGCACCTGCGCCACGACTTCGCCAGCCGGCACGGAGCGGGAATTGCCCCGGCCATAAGGGATGATGCAGAACGTGCAGCGATGGTCGCAGCCATTCTGGACCTGCACATAGGCACGTGCCCGGCCCTCCATGCCGTCGATCAGGTGGGCGGCGGTTTCCCGCACGGCCATGATGTCGTTGACCCGGACCTTTTCATGGCCGGTGAGCAACGTACTGGGTTTCCAGGTCTCGGCCTGCATCTTCTCGTGATTGCCGATCACGCGGGTGACTTCCGGCATGGCCGCGAACATGGCGGGGTCGATCTGCGCGGCGCAACCTGTCACGAGGATCGGCGCGCCCGGATTGTCTTTCGCCGCACGCCGGATCGCCTGGCGGGCCGAACGGACGGCTTCGGAGGTTACCGCGCATGTATTGATGATGACCGCATCGCCGAGGCCAGCGTCTGCCGCATGGCTGCGCATCACCTCCGATTCGTAGGTGTTGAGGCGGCATCCGAGCGTAATCAGCGTCGGGCTGGAAGGCGTGGTTGCGTCAGTCATGGCAGGTTCGAGGGCCACATCGCGCCATATCCCGCCTGAATCAAGCCGGGTCAGCAGGAAATCAGCTGCTGCATGCGCTTGTGCGATGGGCCCAGATCCGCCCCAGCATGCGAATCTCTACCATGTCTTCGACCAACGACATCTGGATGTCACCGACGACCATGTCATAGTCGGGGCTCAGCCGCATCAGCGCTTCACCACTGATCGACAGGCCCTCCGTAGTGCAGGTAACGGCTGCGCGCAGGAAGCGGGAATCCTGTTCCAGCGCCTCCATTTCGCAAGTCTCGTCCGACATCGCCTGTTCCAGCAGGGCCGCGTTCTGCGCGTCGATGCATTCGTCGGTCGTGTCCGTGTCGCTCTCCAGAATCGGCTGGCCATACACCTCCCCCTCTATATGGCTTTCCATCACCGTGAGCCACTGGCCGGGCTGCATCCGGGCGAGTTCGTCCACCTCGGCCTTGGCCGGAAAGACGGCCAATGCAGAAAGCGCCAACAGTCCTGATATCCGCATACCGAGTCCCCCTTTTGCCAGACGATAGCAGGGGACCTACGGGCGGCAAGGGCAAAGTAAGACCCTAGATGACGGTTTCGAATTCCAGCTCGACCGGGCCCGTCATGTAGACATGGTCGTCGCTTTCACGCCAATCGATGATCAGTTCCCCGCCATCCAGGATCAGCTTCGCCGTGCGCTCCGTCAGCCCTGCACGGGCCGCGCAGACGAGGGCGGCGCAGGCGCCTGTGCCGCAGGCCTTGGTGAGCCCGGCGCCGCGTTCCCAGACGCGCAGCCGGATATTGTGCCTGTCAATAACCTGGGCGAAACCAACATTCGTGCCTTCCGGAAACAGCGGGTGCCACTCCACCAGCGGTCCGATTGCCGGGATGTCATAGGCATCGACATCCTTTACGAAGAAGACGGCATGCGGATTGCCCATCGAGACAACGGCCGGGCGCGACAGGATGGGTTTGTCCATAGGCCCGACCTTCACGTCGACGCCCCGCACATCCATCTTTTCTGCCAGCGGAATGTCTTCCCAGCCCATCAAAGGCGAGCCCATGTCGACCCTGACAAGGCCGTCGATGGCTTTGTAGCCTTTCAGCATGTCGGCCTCGGTCTGGATCGTGACCATCGGCTTGCCGGTTTCCTCGAGGATCAGGTAGGCCACGGCGCGGGCGCCATTGCCGCAGGCCGCCACTTCGCCGCCATCGGCATTCCAGATCCGCATGAACACGTCCTTGGTGGCATCGCGCTCGAGCGCGATCACCTGGTCGGCCTGCAGGTCCGCCGCGATCTGGCGCACCTGCTCGACCGTCGGCGCAAAGGGCGTCGAGCGGGCATCAAACACGGCAAACGCATTGCCGGCACCATTCATCTTCCAGACTCTCATCGCGGTTGTGTATTCCGTTTTTTGCCGGCGTCAAACCGGACGATTCAAATCGCTACTTCGGAAGACGGCTGGCAACCACCCAGCCGCCGATCTGGACGCACAGGACAAACACCAATGCGCCATACATCAGCGTGTGGGAGATGACGAGCGACAGGATCGCAATCGCCACACAGCCATAGTCGACAAGGTCGCTGGACATCAGCCAGCCCTGTGGCTGGCGGGCACGCCGCACGTCACGCAGGGTCACGGACCGCCAGACCCGGCCCATGTCGGGCGGGCCGAACTCTGCCAGCAGGTGTTTCGGGTCGAGAATGCCCGTCATTTCGGCCAGGTCCGCCGCCCGGGCTTCCCCGATGGCGATCGAGCGCCGCCGGGCCGACGTGCCAATCAGGCTGACCAGCGCAGACAAGACGACCGCCAACACCATGGCTGCAATCGTAAAACCGTCAAAAGGGCCATATCCGCTCATGCCCGACTATATAGGCATGCCGCGTCCGGACGGAAGCGCTAAGCGGTCAGCGCTTCGGGATGGCGGCCCAATAGTCGAAGTCGAGCAACACGCCGGCAGCGTATTTCCCGGCAGCGTCCTTGTAGGCAAAGGCGCCGGGGTCCTGGTCCTTCACGGCGACGAGGCGAAGACGCAGCGCGCCGCACGCGTCCGACAGTTCGGCTTTGTCCAGCACTTCGCTCCAGGCATAGATCGTGTCACCGGCAAATAGCGGGCTGACATGGCTGCCCGCATTGATCGCCAGCATCTGGCCTGCATTGGCGAGACCGTTGAAGGCGAGCGAGCGGGCAATCGAGATGACCACGCCGCCATAGATGAGGCGCTTGCCGAAGCGGCTGTCCTTCTGGCCATGGGCATCGAAATGCACCTTGGCCGTATTCTGGTAGAGGCGGGTGGCGATCTGGTGTTCGGCCTCTTCCACCGTCATGCCGTCAACATGGTTGATCTTTTCGCCCACCGCATAATCGCCGAACGTATGGGGGCTGCCGGCGAGGGCCGTATCCCAGGTCTTCATGTCAGGATAGCCTGACAATTCGTTGGCTGGCACAGCATCTGGCAAGTCAGGCAGGACAGGCTCGGGAGTCGGATTGTCCATCTCGAACTTGTTGACCATGACCCAGCGCACGAAGGACATGACCGTCTCGCCGCGCTGGTTGAAACCGGTTGTGCGCACCCAGACAACGCCGGTCTTGCCGTTGGAGTTCTCCTTGATGCCAATCACCCTGGATACGGTGTTGAGCGTGTCGCCCGGCATGACCGGCAGGAAGAAGCGCCCATCGGCATAGCCAAGGTTGGCTACTGCATTCAGTGAAATATCCGGCACGGACTTGCCGAAGACGACGTGGAAAGCATGAAGCGGGTCGATGCAGAGGCCGGGCAGGCCGGCATCTTTCGCGAACTCGGCCGAGGAATATTGGGCAAAGCGATTGCCAGTCATGGCGCGGTAGAGCGCGATATCGCCTTCGGTCAGCGTCTGGGGCGTCGCATGGACGATATCCATGCCGACATGGAAGTCCTCGAAAAAATTTCCGGGTTTTGATTTCTGTTCGCTCGCCATCTGCCGCCTCGCACGTGTGAGGCTCCAACCGGCGCGTTCAGGAGGTCAGGCGCGTCCGATGAAGCCAGTCAGGGTTTCTGCAAACACCTGCACGTGGGTACCGTTCGAAATCAAGCCGGAAGCGGAAAAAGGCAGCAGAACGAGCGAAATCGCCGCAGCCACAAGACAGACAGCCATCACCTGCTGGTCCGTCCGTTCCATGAACTGGTCCACGGCCCGCGGCCCCATCAGCATGAAGGGCAGGCCAAACATGCAGAAGCCCGAAAAGGCGATCAGCAGGGCGGCAAGGGTGAACAGGATCAGCATCATGAGAGCACTATCGCGCATCAAGGCTGATTTTCTGTCGCCGGAATCGGTGAAATTTGATCGAATCCGGCCCCGCGGGCGGATTTTCGCAGCGAATTCGTATCAGGTCAGGTCGAGCAGGCGTTCGATTGGCCGGCCGAGCACGGCTTTCTTGCCCTTGATACCAATCGGACGCTGGATCAGCTTCGGGTTTTCGGCCATGGCGGCGAAGACCTCGGCGTCGCTGGCCGTCTCCGACAGCCCCGCCTCGGCAGCATTCTTCTGGCGCAGGAAGTCGCGGGGAGAGACTCCCCCCAGTTTCGCGGCAAGATCGACGAGTTCTTCCAGGCTGAGCTGCTCGGACACGGTCATGTATATGCGCACGCGCGGCTGGATGCCGCTCTCGTGCAGCAGTTCCAGCCCCTTGCGCGAGGTGCTGCATCCGGGATTGTGGAGAAGGGTATAGGTCATGATGGTCTCCGGTTCAGGCGGCTTCAAACGCCTTGATGGCCTGTTCCATGGCCACCGTGCGGCGGGCTTCGTCAAGGTGAAGCAGTTCGGTCATCTTGCCATTGACCTTGAGGACGCCCTTGCCGGCATTTTCGGGGTCGGCGAAGGCCTCGATCACGGCTTTCGCCTGTTCCACGTCGTGCGGGCTGGGCGCGAAGATACGATTTGCTGAATCGAGTTGTGATGGATGAATCAGCGTCTTGCCGTCAAATCCGAGCGTACGGCCCTGTTCGCATTCGTCCATGAGGCCGTTTTCGTCCTTGATATCGTTGAAGACGCCGTCAATCGCGACCAGGCCATAGGCGCGGGCCGCTGCCATGCTGAGGCCAAGCGCGGTCTGGAAAGCGATCCGGTCAGGTGTCGCGCGGGCGCGGTATTCCTTGGCGAGGTCGTTCGTGCCCATCACGAAGGCGACAAGGCGCGTGCGCTGCGCGGCTTCGGCAATCTCCCGGATGTTGAGAATGGCGAGCGGCATCTCGATCATCACCCAGAGACCGAAGTCTGCAGCTGCGCCCGCAGCGGTCAGCGCGGCGTCGAGACGGTCAATATCGGCGCCCGACACCACTTTCGGCACGAGAATGGCGTCTGCACCCGCTTTGACCGCCGTTTTCAGGTCTTCTTCGCCCCATTCGGTATCGAGACCGTTGATCCGCACGACGATCTCACGCGGATCGTAACCGCCCCCCTGAACGGCATTCAGGATCGCGGCGCGCGCATCGGCCTTGGCCTCAGGTGCGACAGCATCTTCCAGGTCGAAAATCAGCGTGTCGGCCGACAGGCCCTTTGCCTTTTCGAGCGCCCGGGCATTGGCACCCGGCATATAGAGGCAGGAGCGGCGCGGGCGGTGGGCTTGGGCTGACATGGGGTGGTCCTTGACGGTTGACTCGGGATTGGGGAATGGGTGGCCTCATTGTTCAAAAAGATCAAGATGACCAAAGGGAACGCCATGCCAGACTTTCCGGTTTCAGGACACGCCGCGACAGGGTTCGAGCCCGTCCGGGAGGCGTTCGCGGCGAATTTCGCGGATGATGGCGAACTCGGCGCGGGCTTTGCCGTGATGCAGGACGGGGAACTCATCGTCGATCTCGTCGGCGGCTGGGCCGACCGGCAGAAGACACGGGCGTGGGACGCGCGCACGCTTGTGCCGGTCTATTCGACGACCAAGGGCATATCGGCACTCGTGCTAGCCGCGCTCGTGGCGGAACTTGATGACGGTTATGAAACACCCGTCTCGGCGATCTGGCCCGAATTTGCGGCCCACGGCAAAGGCAGCGTGACCATAGGCCAACTGGTCAGCCATCAGGCCGGCTTGCCCGGCTTCATCCACGAAATCGATCCTGACCTCTGGCTCGACCCGCCCGCCTGCGCGGCAGCCATCGCCGAGCTCGTTCCCCTCTGGCCGCCCGGAAGCGCCCATGGCTATCATCCGCTCACGTGGGGCTATTTCGTCGGCGAACTGGCCCGTCGCCTCAGCGGCCAGACGCTGGGCACCTGGCTGCACGAAACAGTCTGCGAACCCAAGGGAATCGACTTCCATATCGGCCTGCCCGCCAGCGAGCACGCCCGTTGCGCCGACATTCGCCGACCATCTGCCCTGCCCGAACTCGGCGAAATGACCGAACCGAAGCGCGCCGCCTTTGGCACCAAATGGTCCTCGCCCAATCGGGGCGGCGCGATCTGGCGCGAGATCGAGATACCCTCGGCCAACGGTCACGGTACGGCAGCCAGCGTCGCCGCGCTGTATGACGGCTATGCCCATGTCGGCGCGGTGGCAGGCAAGCCGCTGATGACGGAGGATGCCTTTGCCAGCCTCGTTCGCCCGCGCGTCGACGGCCCTGACCTTGTGCTGAACATGTCGACCAGTTTCGGTGCGGGCATCATGCGCAACACGCATGGCTTCTTCGGGCCGAACCCGGCGACCGTCGGCCATTGCGGCTGGGGCGGGTCAATGGCCATCGCCGATCCGGACCGGCGACTGACCTGCGCCTATGTCATGAACAAGCAATCCAATGTCCTGGTCGGCGACCCGCGCGCCGTGCGCCTGGTGAACGCCGTCTACGGATGCCTTTAGGATGCTGGGCCATGTCGATTGGCCGGCTTTCCTGATTGCCATGGCGGCGGTCGAGCTGACCCCTGGCCCGAACATGGGCTGGCTCGGCACCCTGTCGGCCAAATCAGGACGGCGGGCAGGCATGACGGCCGTCGCGGGCGTGACGCTCGGCCTGCTGGTCCAGCTGGTCGCGGCAGCAACCGGCCTGTCGGCTTTGCTGTCCGAGTCGCCCATTCTCTATGAATCGCTGCGCTGGGCCGGCGTCGCCTTCATGCTCTACCTCGCCTGGGACGCATTTGCCGACACGGGCTCGGCCTCGGCCCTGCAGCATGACGGGCGCGAGGGATTCCGCCGGGGCCTGCTGGCGAACCTTTTGAATCCGAAAGCGCTCGTCTTCTATCTCGTCATCGTGGGACAGTTTGCCGATCCGTCTGCAGGCCCGGTCTGGACCCAGATTGTCATTCTGGGCCTCATCCACCTTACACTGGCCATTATGGTGCATGTGACCATCGTGCTTATGGGCGCCAGCTTTGGCGCCGCATTCGAGCGCTGGCGCACCTCCTTGCCGGCCCGGATCGGCTTCGCGCTGGCACTGGTCGCGATTGCCGTCTGGATCGGCGTCTCGACGGGCCGGCCGGGCTGACTGGCATCTGGCACGGGCATTGCATAAATCAAATCGGACACATTGGTCCCATAACATGCAATTCCTGCCCTGTCGGTCCCTGACCGTCAGGGCTTTTTTGCATTCAGGCCGGGCGTGCGGTGCGCGCGAGGCGGCGCGCCTTGGCCTCGCCAAGGACGCTGTCGGTCGTGTAGATCGCCAGCGCGGCCCAGATACACCCGAACGCAATCGCGTGAGTCCAGCCAAACGCCTCGTGAAAGACCAGTGTTGCGATCAGGAACTGCAGGGTCGGCCCGATATATTGCATCATGCCCACGGTGGACAATTTGAGGCGTTTGGCCGCCAGCCCGAACAGGATCAACGGCGTGGCAGTGATCGGCCCGGCCAGCATGAGCAGGGGGATGTCCCATCCGCCGGTCCCCATCAGGCGACCGTCCGGTTGCTGCAGGAACCAGCTGAACCAGGCCAGCGCCAGCGGAGTCAGCACCGCCACCTCGACGAGGAATCCGGCGCGGCTGTCGATCGCCACTTTCTTGCGGATCACCGAATAGAAGGCGAATGTGAAGCAGAGCCCCAGCGCCACCCAGGGCACATGACCGAAGGCGATCGTCATCACGCCGACACCGATCGCTGCGACCGCCACGGCGACCCATTGGGCCGGGCGCAGGCGTTCAGAGAAAATCAGCATGCCGAACAAGACGTTGACCAGCGGGTTGATGTAATAGCCGAGCGAGGCTTCCATCGTGCGGCCCTGGTTCACCGCCCAGATATAGATCAGCCAGTTCACCCCGATCAGCAGGCCCGACAGGGCCAGCCATTTCAGGTTGTGCCATCTGAACGCGGTGCGGATATCGCGCCAGTTCGCGGCCAGCGCGATCAGCAGGATCGCGGTCGGCACCGACCAGAGGATGCGGTGTGCGAGAAACTCGACCGCGCCGATATGTTTCATCGCGCGGATATAAAGCGGCAGCGAGCCCCAGATGACGTAGGCACCGAGAGCGGCGGAAAATCCGAGGCGGGAGGAGGACGTGTTCATGGCGTGCGATGTAAAGACAGCTGCGACCCGGCGCCACCCAATTCTTGCGAACGCCCCGAACGGTGGCCGCAATAATGGCCGCTTTTCGGCCCCTGTCCGCCGGTATAGGCTTTTCGCTTCACCGGTCGGTCGATCCGCCCGCACAAGTTAGGCCGCATCAATGCCGGAACAAACGCAGCCGCGCCAAAACGCCTTCGAGATTCATATCCGCCTGAAATCGCTGGAGGCACTTTTCAATTCGCTCGATCCCTCGCCGCTGGTCGAGCGCGATCTCGACGATACGGTGGAGGATTATATCGTCGATTGCGTGCGTGATGCCCCGCATGACGCTTCACTCGATCTCGTGCTCCACCTGCCCGACGATACCGCCGCCCAAGTCAATGACGCAGAAGTCGGCCAGTCCGTCGCCCACTATTTCTCGTTCCTCAGAGACCGGCAGGCCCGCCGCCTCCGCAACCTGTTACGCGAAGGCCGGCAGGCGGCCCTGGTCGGTTTCCTCTTCCTGGGCGTCTGTACCCTTGGCGCGCAGGCGGCGAAGAGCGTGTTTGGCGGCGCGATGGGCACACTTCTCGGCGAGGGGCTGGTGATAATCGGCTGGGTCGCCACCTGGCGACCGGTCTCGATCTTCCTCTACGAGTGGCGCCCGATGCGCCAGCAGATGCGCATCTACGACCGGCTCGCCCGGCTGAATGTCGTGTTCCTGCGGGACGTGCGCTGACGCCGGGCCTCAGCCCGTCGTGACGGCCTGTTTTTCCGGCTTCAGGACGCCCCGGTTGAGGAGTTCCTCGGCGATCTGCACGGCGTTCAGGGCCGCGCCCTTGCGCAGGTTGTCTGAGACACACCAGAAGGCGAGACCGTTCTCGACAGTCGGGTCCTTGCGCACGCGGCTGATGAAGGTCGCCCAGTCGCCGACGCATTCCTTCGGCGTGATGTAGAGCTCTTCCTTCGGATCATCGACCAGCATGATGCCGGGGCTTTCGCGCAACAGCTTCTTGGCTTCCGCCGCGCTCATCGGACCGGCCAGCTCGATATGCACGGCTTCGGAATGGCCGACAAAAACCGGCACGCGCACACAGGTCGCGATCAATTCGATGGCCGGGTCGAGGATCTTCTTCGTCTCCTCGCGCATTTTCTGCTCTTCCTTGGTCGAGCCGTCGTCCAGGAAGACATCGATTTGCGGGATCACGTTGAAGGCGATTTCCTTCTGGAACACCTGCGGCGTCGGCTCGTCATTGACGAAGATGCCCTTGGTCTGGTTCCACAGTTCGTCCATGCCGTCCTTGCCCGCGCCGGATACCGATTGATAGGTCGCAACCACGACACGCGTGATGCCAACAGCGTCATGGATCGGCTTGAGGGCCACGACCAGTTGGGCCGTCGAGCAGTTCGGATTGGCGATGATGTTCTTCTTGGCATAGCCCATCACGGCGTCGGCATTCACTTCAGGCACGACCAGCGGCACGTCCTTGTCCATGCGCCAGGCCGAGGAATTGTCGATCACGATGGCGCCGGCGGCCGCAATCTTGGGCGCCCACTGCTTCGATACCGTGCCACCGGCCGACATCAGGACCAGGTCCACGCGCGAAAAATCAAACGTCTCGAGGTCGTGGCATTTAAGCGTCCGGTCGCCATAGCTCACTTCCTTGCCCATCGAACGCCGTGACGCGATCGCAAAGACTTCGTCTGCGGGAAACAGGCGCTCATCGAGAATATTGAACAATTCGCGTCCGACATTTCCTGTTGCGCCGACAACTGCAATCCGCGTGGCCATGATATGTAAAGCTCCGTCCTGTAATCCGCAGGCTTATGACGCATCTTTGTCCCATGTGCAAAGCCTGTTGCCATCGTGTTATGTGTAAGGCACCACCAAAGCCTGCCCTGAGCCCTAGGAGACCTGTCCGTGCTTGATGACGTGATTGCCCGCTACATCGCCAGCTACAATGCCCGCGACATTGACGGCATGATCGACTGCGTGACCGACGACGTCGTATTCGAGAATATTTCGAATTCCGGCCAGTCGATGCGGCTCGACGGCAAGGACATGATGCGTCAGGTGGCAGACCTCTCGGGCAACGCCTTTTCCTATCGCCGCCAGCGGCTGGTCAATGTCGTCACCGGCGCCGGCAAGGCCGCTGCCGAAATCGAATTCGAAGGCAAGGCCGCCGTCGACCTGCCGAACGGTATCCGGGCCGGCGAGACCGTGAAAATTCGCGGCGCCAGCTTCTTCGAATTCCGCGGCAACCTGCTCTGCCGGATCGCGGATTACAGCTAGCCGGCCTGCCGGAACGATTCGCGGCGCAGGTCAGCCGCCAGCCCCTCGCCCATCAGGTCGATGAAATTACCGGAATAGAAGGCCTCCACCGCGCGGGAAGACGCCCCCTTCAGGCTCTCGTCGAACCGCTTCAGCGGATTGCGCCCGCCTTCGACATGCGGATAGTCCGACGAGAACATGCACACCTCCTCGCCCGCATTCGCGATGATCCAGCCTGCATCCTCGTGCGGATAGGGCGCCGCCCGGAACTGGCGCCGCACGATCTCCGACGGCCGGGCCGACAGGTTCTGCAGGCGCGTTTCGTTGCGCATGAAGGCATGCGCCGCCGAATCCATCGCCCGCATCCATCCCGGCACCCAGGCCGCACCCAGCTCGATGGCGCCGAATCTGAGGTTCGGGAAGCGGTCGAACGCACCATCGAAGATCATCGTCGCCAGAGTCTGCATCGCCGCGTTCGGGATCGGCATGTAGCTGACGGAGGTGAAATTGTCGTCGCCGCCATGAAAGTCCGGCACGGGCGGCAGGCCGTTTTCCTTGTAGACCGGGTTCAGTTTGTCCTCGCCGCCAACATGGAAAAGGATCGGCAGGCCCGCCTCCTCGGCCATCGCCCAGACCGGGTCGAGGCCGACATGGCTCGGCGCATGTCGCTGCGGGCAGGTGGACGGGACCATCAGCGCCTTGGCACCCATCTTGATGGCATTGCGCGCGGTCGCAATGGACCGGTCGATATCTTCCAAGGGAATGTAAGCGGTGGCCAGCAAGCGACGGTCAACCGAGCAGAAGTCCGTCATCATCCGGTTGTGGGCCTCGGCGGCGGCATAGCAGAGTTCCATGTCGTCGCCCTGGTCGAGCCCGAAATTGCCGAGGCAGAAGGTCGTGAAAACAAGCTGGCTGGCAAAGCCGAGCAGGTCGAGCACTTCGGGCCGGTCGGCCGAACGGAAGGCGCCATGCGCCTCGTAATTCTTGCGAAGGAGAATATTCTCGGCCACGCCCGCGCGGAAGGCCGGATCGTCATGCTTGGCGAGCTGGCCGTTCACGAATGCGTCGGAGGATGTCTTCGACTTGTAGACCGGAAGGTCATGATAGCGCGCGAGCAGTTTTGCCTCGAAATAGGGATCAAGGCAGTCGCTCGACTCCATCAGATGGCTGTCAGAATCGTGCACAAGGCGGCTGCCGGCATATGTCATTTCGTTTCCTCCGATTATTTTTGGAGGAAGATGTCACAGGCGCGGCAGTACGACAATCGTGGCGGGAGGACTCAGAGCGCGGCGATAATCATGTCCGCCATGCCTTCGGTGCCGAGGTCGCCGCCAAGGTCTTTCGTGCGCGCGCCCTTGTCGAGCGCCTTGCCGACGGCGGCAAACAGCGCGTCAGCCGCTTTCTCACGGTCCAGCGACCAGCGCAGGGCCATTTCCAGTGACAGGATCATGGCGCAGGGATTGGCGATGCCCTGGCCAGCAATGTCCGGCGCCGACCCGTGCACGGGCTCGTAAAGGCCAGGCACACCGGGTGCGCCGAGCGATGCCGATGGCAGCATGCCGATCGAGCCGGTCAGCATCGAGGCCTCATCCGACAGGATATCGCCGAACAGGTTGCCAGCGAGGATGACATCGAACTGTTTGGGCGCGCGCACCAGTTCCATCGCGCAGGCGTCGGCATACATGTGGATCAGGTCGATACCGCCGCCGAACTCGGCATGGGCGAGCGTCACTTCCTGCCGCCAGAAAAGGCCGGATTCCATGACGTTCGACTTTTCGACCGAACAGACCCGGCCCGTCCGTCCCCGGGCGATATCAAACGCAACGCGCGTCACCCGCTCGATTTCCGGATGCGTGTAGACCGCCGTGTCATAGCCCCGGCGATAGCCTTCATCGTCAATATCGATACCGCGCGGCTGGCCGAAATAGACATCGCCCGTCAGCTCGCGCACGATCATCAGGTCGAGGCCTTCGATGATCTCGCGCTTGAGGCTGGAAGCATCGACGAGCGCGGGAAAACAATAGGCCGGGCGCAGGTTGGCGAACACGTCCAGCCCCTTGCGCAGGGCGAGCAGGCCAGCTTCCGGGCGCTTGTCGCGTGCAACATCCGTCCATTTCGGCCCGCCGACCGCGCCCAGCAGGACCGCGTCAGCACGAAGCGCTTTCTCCAGCGTGTCTTCGGTGAGAGGTTCGCCGTGCATGTCGAACGACGCCCCGCCGACAAGGCCCGTCTCGAACTTGAGGTCGGGCACGAGAATTTCGGCCACACGGCGCGCCTGCGCCATGACTTCCGGGCCGATACCGTCGCCGGGCAGAAGAAGGATAGTTTGCGATGTCATGTTCTTGTCTCTTTCATTCTGCCAATGCGCGGCTTGCAGACGGCTCTAATGTCAGGAAGAGCCGCAGGCAAATGACAGAATGCCCCGGCCCGGCAGTGTCACCGGGTCTGGGCGGAACAGTCATCGGCAAATTGGCCTCAGTTGGCGTTGACCGCGCTGCCGGTGCCGACGCGCTGGATCTTGTCGGTTGCTTCTCGCGCATTCTGGTTCGTGTAGGCGTCGAATTGCTTCCAGGCGTCAGGCGTCTTGCATTCGCGCTTGGCGAACCGCGAGCCAGTGACCTTGACCGAACGGCAGATCACGTCGAAATCGGTTGACGCGACTTCAACGCCTTCGGTTGATGCCGGTTCGGTGTCTGCGGTCTCCGTCTCTGCAACGGCTGGCGCAGCGACAATCGGTGTAGCGACTGTCAGTGTTGCCGCTTCCGTCGATGCGGGCGCGCTTTGGCAAGCCGCCACGAGCGCCACGAGCAGGGGAGCAATTGCGAGACTAATTCCGCGTTTCATTCTGTGGTTCCTTCCAATTCCTTGCGAGTTTCATACGGGCGCTCATGGCCGCAAGCAACCCGCAAGTCGGGAAAGCGTCCCGCAACAAAATCCGGCTCAGATTGGCTCCGGCTCTGCCTCATAGAGGCGCAGCGACCGGTCCGTAATGCCAAGCTGCGGGAAAAAGGATCGCCAGGTCGCCATATGGGCGGTCTTGAAATGCGCGGCCAGCGCGTCGCGGCTGTCCCAGCGCTCTGACACCCGGATCAGGCCGGGGTCCAGCACGTCCACACTATAAGCATAATCAAGACAGCCCGCTTCGGCGCGGCTCGCACGGATCATTTGTTCCATAACGGGGCGCGCGTCTTCCAGCCTGGCAGGCGGGATACGCACGGTGCCTTCGATCACGATCATTGCGGGGCCGTCTCGGCATCATCATCAACCGGGTCCGCTTGCGGCGCCGGTTCCGCTTCAGGCGCCTTTTTCGGCACGGTCGCGTTGGTTTCGGGCTTTATGCTGAAGATATCCCCGTGACAGGCGCCCAGCAGCGGCGGGGCCACTATTGCAGCGAGCGTCAACTTCCATCGAGACATTCCATTTCCCTCCTGACGGGTGATCGGTTCAGTTCGCCGGCTCCAGCCACGGCGTCATCAGGCGCCGCTTGGTTTCGAATTCGCTGATTTCACCTGCCGATAGGAGCGAGGCGCCGATTTCGTCGAGGCCTTCCAGCAGGTTCGTCTTGCGGCCCGGATCGACATCGAAATGGTGCACGGCGCCATCCGGCGTCGTCACGGTCTGGGTTTCGAGGTCGACGGTGAATACATGGTTCGCGCCGCCGGCCTGCGCAGCAAGCTGTTCACACACATCCACCGGCAGGCGGACGGGCAGGATGCCGTTCTTGTAGCAATTATTGTGGAAGATATCGGCAAAGCTCGGCGCGATGACACAAGTGATGCCCTGGTCGAGCAGCGCCCATGGCGCATGCTCACGCGACGAGCCGCACCCGAAATTCTCGCCCACGATCAGGATGCTCGCCTTGGCATATTGCGGCTTGTTGAGCACGAAATCGGGGTTTTCCGAGCCGTCAGCCTTGGTTTTCAGCTCATGGAACAGGCCCTTCGACAGGCCGGTCCGGGTTGTCGTCTTCAGGAACTGTTTCGGGATGATCATGTCGGTGTCGACATTCGACATCGGCTTGCCCTTCTCCATGAGGGGCGCGGCGGTGCCTGTGAGGGTGCGGAAAGCTTTCATGAGATCATTCTATTTCGGGTCATGGGAAATGAACAGGGTCGGCACATTCAGCGTGCCGTCGCGAACGGTAAAGATATGGCTGCCGGGTTTGCGGCCCTTGCGCCTCTCCGACACGTTGAACCCGGCCTCCAGCAGGCGCTCATGCGCGGCTGCGAGGTCATGCATCTCCCAGGTCAGGCCGAAAATGGAGTCGCTGGCACTCGCATCATGGTCGTCGCCGAGACGATTGATCACTTCGAACGTCAGGCCGCCCGTCCGGAAGAACAGGAAACGTGTCTTCCATTCCGGCGCGGTCCGGTCGAGCGCAAGATCGAGGCCGAGCCGGGCCCCGTACAGCGCTGCGGCCCGGTCGGGGTTCGGCGTGTTGATGACGATATGGTCGAGGCTGGCAACAGCGCCGTCCGGCGCATCCGCCGGTGCCAGCGCCCCGTTCACATGCTCGATGAGGAATGTCCTGATACCGCCCGTTTCCGCATCGTCACACCGAAACCGGCGCCAGGCACGCGTTTTGCCGCTGGTGTCGCTTCGGCTTTCGCCGGGCATGATCTCGTGCGGCTTCAGTCCGCGGCGGGTGAGGCGGTGATGCGCGTGCTCGATATCGGCCGTCGCGAAGGCAAGGCTTTTCAGGCCCGGCCCTTCCTCGGTAATGATCTCGCCTAGTCGCTCGGCGACCGGGCCATCGCCATGCGGCGCCATCAGCTCCAGCGCCGTGTTGTTGACCCTGAAGATGGCCGTCGCCGCGCCGTCGTCCGAGACCGCTTGCCAGTCGGGCGCCCGCCCCAGCAGCGCCGCATAGACCGCCGTACCGGAGACAATCTCCGGGCAGACGAGCACGATATGGTCGAGTCCTGAAATCACGCCTTCACGCTTTCCTTCGGCAAGGCCGTATCGACATTCTTGAAGCCCGGCAGCGCTTCCACTTTCGCCATCCAGCGGCGCAAATGGGCATAGTTCGCCAAGTCGACCTGGGCCTGCGGGGCATAGGCGGCGATGCCGTAAATATCGAGATCGGCAATCGTCGGCCCGGCGCCCACCAGCCAGTCGCGCCCGTCGAGCAGGCCGTTGAGCTCTTTCAGTGCGCCGTTCGCGGCGTTGAAGTTCGCTTCCGCGACCTGTTCCGGGAACTGTAAGAAGCCGAGCTTCAGGGCCCGCGTGCGATAGATGCCCGTCGTCAGCTGCCCGGCGCCCCAGAGCTGCCATTCGCGCGCGCGCAGGCGTTCAGCCCGGTCCTTGCCGCCAAACCGGCCCGTCTCGTCGGCCAGGTAGTCGAGAATGACGGAGGACTGGCACAGGCACATGTCCTTCTCATGGTCGTCCAGAACCGGCACCTGGCCATACCGGTTCTTGGCGAGGAAGGCGTCCGCCTTGTGTGCGCCCGAACGCAGGTCGACATGAACATAGTCAAAGGGCGTGCTTGTCATGTGCAGTATCAGGCCAACCTTGTAGGTCGGGCCGGAGGCGAAGATGCCGTGCAGGGTGTATCGGGTCATGTCGCGTTTCCTCGCTTGAATCACTTCTATATGGGCGAGGCACCGCCAATTGGATATACCCGATTTCGACTGGGCTCGTCAGCCAATCACACCAGTAATTGCCGCGCGCGCCGCAAGTGCCGGGCTCATCAGGTGCGTGCGTCCGCCCCGGCCCTGACGGCCTTCGAAATTGCGGTTCGAGGTCGACGCGCAGCGTTCGCCCGGCGCCAGGATGTCCGGGTTCATGCCGAGGCACATCGAACAGCCCGGCTCGCGCCATTCAAAGCCCGCTTCCATCAGCACGATGTCGAGCCCCTCGGCCTCGGCCTGCGCCCGCACCAGGCCCGACCCCGGCACGACCATCGCCCGCACGCCGTCGGCCACGTGCTTGCCCCTGGCAATCGCGGCAGCGGCCCGCAGGTCTTCGATCCGACTGTTCGTGCAGGAGCCGATAAACACGCGCTGCACGGGCGTCCCGGCAATCGGCACGCCGGGCTCAAGGCCCATATAGTCCAGCGCCCGTTCGGCGGCGGCGCGTTTCACCGGGTCGGCAATCTCCTCCGGCACAGGCGTCTTGCCGGACAGCGGGATCGCCTGTTCCGGGCTGGTGCCCCAGGTGATGGTCGGCTCAATGGCGGCGCCGTCAATCCGCACGACATGATCCCAGGCCGCATCAGCATCGGAATGGAGTGTCTTCCAATAGGTCTCGGCCACTTCCCATGCGCCCGCCTTCGGGCTGGCCGGGCGGCCCTTCATATAGTCCAGCGTCTTCTCATCCGGCGCGACAAGGCCCGCCCGCGCGCCGCCTTCAATCGCGAGATTGCACAGGGTCATGCGCCCTTCCATCGAAAGGGCCTGAACCGCCTCGCCGCGAAACTCGATGACATGGCCCGTGCCGCCCGCCGTTCCGATCTGGCCGATAATGTGCAGCGCCAGGTCCTTGGCCGTCACGCCTTCCGGCAAGCGGCCGGAAACTTCCACCGCCATATTGCCCATCTTGCGCGCCCGCAGCGTCTGCGTCGCCAGCACGTGCTCGACTTCCGACGTGCCGATCCCGTGCGCCAGCGCGCCGAACGCGCCGTGGGTCGAGGTATGGCTGTCGCCACAGACAATCGTCATGCCTGGCTGCGTGCGCCCCTGTTCCGGGCCCACGACATGGACGATGCCATTGCGGATATCGCCCATGGGGAAATATTCGATGCCGTATTCAGCGACGTTGCGCGTCAGGGTTTCCAGCTGGTTGCGCGCTTCCGGATCGATCACGCCCGCCATGCCAAGCGCCTGGTTCTCGGTCGGGGTGTTGTGATCGGCCACGGCCAGCGTCAGGTCGGGGCGGCGCACCTTGCGGCCCGCAACCTTGAGCCCGTCAAAGGCCTGCGGCGTCGTCACTTCATGGATCAGGTGCAGGTCGATATAGAGCAGGCTCTCGCCGGAGGCCGCGTCAGTGTGCACGACATGCGCGTCCCAGATCTTGTCATATAGTGTCTTGCCGGCCATTCGAATGGTTCTTCCTCGCTGTTGCGCCGCACAATAACGCCAGATGCGGGCGATGGAAGCCCGCACCGGCCCCTCTGCCTCATGCCGCCGCGGTCGCTCCTTGATTTGGGAAGGCGGGAAGGCCCGCTCAAGCCAGTCAACAGCTGTTGAACGAAAAACGCCCCTGCCGCGAGGCAAGGGCGTTTTTGATCAGGTCGGCCTGAAAGGCCCTATTCTTCCGGAGCAGCCTCTGGCGCTTCGGCAGCAGCGGCAGCCGCAGCAGCTTCGGCGGCCTTGGCTTCGGCCTCGGCGGCAGCAGCGGCAGCTTTTTCAGCCTCGAGCTTCGCCTTGGCAGCGTTTTCGCGATCCACCGCAGCGGCTTCCTTGCGGGCCAGCTTCTCGGCATCCTTCTGGCGACGGCGCTCGGTCTTCGAGACAGCAATCTCGACAGCCTCGATACCGTGACCTGTCGTGCGCTCGGCGATACGGGCCGATTTGCCGCGACGGTCGCGCAGGTAGTAGAGTTTCGCGCGGCGCACGCGGCCCTTGCGCTTCACTTCGATCGACTCGATCAGCGGCGAAACCAGCGGGAAGACCCGCTCGACGCCTTCGCCGAAGGAGATCTTGCGAACCGTGAAGCTCTCGCTCAGGCTGCCGCCCGAACGGGCAATGCAGACGCCTTCGAAACGCTGGACGCGTTCGCGGTCGCCTTCCTTGATCTTCACGTTCACCGCCAGCGTGTCGCCGGGCGAGAATGCGGGTATCTTTTTGTCGCCGAGGACACGGACGCGTTCTTCCGCCTCAAGCTGTTCAATCATGTTCATCGCCAGTCTCCGGCGGCTGGAATTTGGGGGTCTTGGAGTAAGCGGCGTATAAATCGGGGCGGCGGTGCTTTGTCAACGTCTTTGCGCTGTTCGCACGCCATTCTTCTATCCGCTTGTGATCGCCTGACAGCAGAACTTCCGGCGTGGGGCGGCCTTCCCACTCTCTCGGCATTGTATAATGGGCGTGTTCCAGCAGGCCCTGCTCGAAGGATTCCTCCGTCAGCGAGGCCTCGTTGCCCGCCACGCCGGGCAAAAGACGCACGACCGCCTCGGTCAGGGCCATGGCCGCGACCTCTCCGCCCGCCAGCACGAAATCGCCGAGCGAGACTTCTTCCATGCCGCGCGCTTCGATGACCCGTTCATCGAGGCCCTCGAACCTTCCGCAGAAAAAGATGACCCCCGGTCCGGCTGCCCATTCGCGGGCCTTGGCCTGGTTGAACGGCTTGCCGCGCGGCGAGAGATAGACGAGCGGGCGTCCACCGCGCTCCACGCTGTCGATCGCCGCCGCCGCCACGTCCGGGCGGATCACCATGCCCGCCCCGCCGCCGGCCGGCGTATCGTCGACATTGCGGTGCTTCCCGACGCCGAAGGTCCGCAGGTCCACGGTCTCAAGGCCCCACAGGCCCTTCTCCCGCGCCCGCTCCAGGATCGAAACGCCGAGCGGCCCGGGAAACGCTTCGGGAACAAGGGTGATATGGGTGGTCGTAAACATGCAGCGCCCTTACAGCACCCTGCGCCTGTCGTCACCTTAAGGGCCGGGCCTCACAAACGTCCTCCGCGCCGTATCAGCTTCTGCCCAGATCACGCAGTCTTCGTCATGGTCGTTGACCAGACCTGCCGCCTGCATGAAGGCATAGACTGTGGTGGGCCCGACAAATTGCCAGCCTGACGTCTTCAGGTCTTTCGAAAGGGCAATCGACTCTGCAGACCTTGAGGCCCTTTTCTGGTCCCTGCCCTGCGTTCCTTCTGGCGCATACCGCCAGATGAATGCAGCCAGCGAACCCTCCTTGCCGGCAATATCCCGCACCTTTTTGGCGTTGTTGATGACCGCTTCGATCTTGCCGCGATGGCGTACGATGCCCTGATCCTTGAGCAGGCGATCAACATCACGTCCGGTGAAGTGGGCGATCCTGTCAAAGTCGAAATTACAGAACGCCGCGCGGAAGTTGTCGCGCTTGGCAAGAATGGTGCGCCAACTCAGTCCCGACTGGAAACATTCCAGACTGAGCTTTTCGAATAAGAGGTGATCATCTCTGACCGGAAATCCCCACTCCGTGTCGTGATAGCTGAGGAAATCCGGCGCGGCCCCGCACCATTGGCACCGCCTCTTCCGGTCGGGGCCTAAAACAAGCGTGTTCATGAATGCGGAACTGTCGCCTGCTCGGTACCGAGCAGAAAGGCCAGCCGTTCATCGACTCTAGCGGGTGTGATTTCGAGTATTTCCGCCGTTACGACATCTCCTGCGACAAACGGATCCTCATTCACCCTGTGTTGCAGATCCGGCAGCAATGTATTGTGCGCCAATATCCCGCCCCCCAAATTGGGTTGAAGGCTGCCGACGACGAGAAATACGCCCTCATCAATCCCGCGCTGGATCCAGTCCATGTGGCCCGCCATGAATTCGCCGGCCTGGTGCCTGTTCCCGGAAAATCTAAGAAGGACGATGAACATCGCGTTGGTTCTCCTCATCATGCAAACCCTCGCTTCCGGCGAGCGACTCCAGCCAGCTGCACATGTCCCGGACCTCCCGCTCAATGAACGCCTCGTCGCGATACACATTCGCCAACATGGCGACACCCTGGCTTCGCGCGAGAATATGCAGCGCCAATGTCTTGGCTCCCTGATCATGCCCAAGCAGGGTGAATTGCCGGCTCAGCCAATCAAGAAACGTGTCGAACAGCTGTTCGGCATTGGCCTGGGACGGATGGTCAAGTTTCCCAAGTTCAGCGCACAATGTCCCTACCGGGCACCCGTAAAGCATGATTTTTGTCTGGTTCATGATGAGGATGCGAATGAAACTTTGAATCCGGTCGCCGGGCCGGGCGCTGTCCGCCTCCCACTTTTCCAGCATGCTCCGGGTGTTCGCGAGACGGCAGCCAATCACCGCGTCAAGGATCTCGTCCTTGGATTTGAAATGGTAGTAGAAATTGCCGCGCGAAATTTGAACGGTCTCGGCAATGTCGGAAAATGACGTGTGCTCAAAGCCTTGCTCGTAGAACAGCTGATCTGCCGCCTCAACAATCTGATTCCGGGTTGCCCTGGCGTTCATGAAGCAGGCCTTCTGCATCTCTTCCTGCACTCATCCCCGCTGAGAGCCAGCCTGGAATGAGCATCCTAAATGCAAGATTAGGACGACCATCCTAAAATGTCAACATTGGCCTTTGACGCTAATCTCACGGCCCGGCGATTGACCTGGCGGACCCTCTCGCGCTCAGTACTGCGAAAAGGAGGGGGACCGCATGACACTCGACACCGTCGCCACCATTGCGAACATCATGGCGTCCGGCGCCGTGGTGCTCACACTCGTCTTTATCGGCCTGCAGCTGCGCCAGAACGCGCACCTGACGCGCATGGCCGCCGCCCAGACCTCGGCCCAGCTCCTGTCGTCCAATCTCGGACGCATCGCCGAGAGCGCCGAACTGGCCGAGCTGATCACGCGCGAGAATGGGCGCGACAGCTGGACCCGGGCCGAGTTCCTGCGTGTATCGAACTTCCTCAGCATCTCGTTCCGGCATTTCGAAGTGCTGCACACGCATCGCCGCTTCGGCGTATTCGAGGACGAACTCTGGGAAGGGTCTGAAGCGCGCCTCCGGGAATCGCTCAGCAATCCCGGCATTCGCGAATGGTGGGCCGAAAGCCGGCCGCTCTACGCGCGAAGTTTTGCGCGCTATGTCGACAAGCTGGCAGCCGAACTGGACGTGGCGCAGGCCTTGGCAACAATGAGCCAGGACTAGGCGACAAGCTCCAGGGCCCGGCGCGACGATACTTTATTGCGTCCCGAATTTTTCGATTCAAAGAGCGCCGCGTCTGCGGTTTCAAGGGCGATGTCGACGTTGCCGCCTTGCGCCAGCAGGCATGTGCCGAAGCTCGCCGTCACGGAAATCACCTGGCCTTTATGCTCAAGCGCCAGGCTCTCAATACGCGTGCGTATCCGCTCGCATACGGATTCGGCCTGTTCCAGCGTCACGTCGCTCAGCAGGATGACAAATTCCTCGCCACCCCAGCGCCCAAGCCGGTCGAACGGCCCGCGCAGTTCCGCAAATGCGCTTTCTGCCACTTCCTGCAATACGTGGTCGCCGATCTTGTGGCCGAAGCGGTCATTGATCCTTTTGAAGTGATCCAGGTCGAAGATGACGAGACCTGCTGTCTGGCGCGTCCGGCGCATCCGGTTGAGTTCGTCATCCATCGCCTGTTTGAAAAAGCGGCGATTAAAGAGGCCTGTCAGCGGGTCTGTCGCCGCCAGGGCCTCAAGGCGCCTCTGGTAGATTCGCAGCCGGTATTCATGCTGCGACGCGAGCACGGCCGTCGGGACGGCGACGCAGGCCGAGACCACCAGATTGGTCAGGACGAATACCCTGGGATTTGCGGGCAAGCCGAGCTGGTATACCACCATGGAAAAGGTGAATGACAGGCAGAGCGCCGTGATCGCAACAAAAGCGAAGAACGTGAGCGATTCAAGAACATCGCGTAATCTGATCGAACCTGGCATCCGGTCCCCCCGGTTTAGATACCCCCCTTCTAACGCAATTGGACAAATATCCGCCGAACTTGGGACCGTCATTTCGTGAGCGTTTGTTTACCAGTTGGAAATGGTCAGGGACGTGTGCCCCTCTCGCCGGGACTTGGGCTTCTGCCCCGGCAGGCCTGACAATCGGGGAGTGGAACTTTTAACCCACTTGCGGCTTTAGGTGTCAGGGGCCTTGCGTTTGAGCGGGGTCCGATCACGGGAGATCAAATCATGGACACAACCAAACGCCGATTTCTGATGGGTGGCTCAACGGCCGTCCTGGCCGTAGCCCTCTCTGGCTGTGGCACGCTTCTCTATCCCGAACGCAAGGGCCAGTCCGGCGGGCGCATCGACCCGAGTGTCGCGATTCTCGATGGTATCGGCCTGCTCTTGTTCCTCATTCCCGGACTCGTGGCCTTCGCCGTCGACTTCTCGAATGGCACGATCTACCTGCCGGGCACGAAGCATTCCTCCAATCTGGATGACGTGTCGGAAGTCAAAATGACCGCCGCGCTCACCAAATCGGAAGTCGACCGCGTCTGGGCTGAAAATTACGGCCATGCTGCGCCGTTCGAATTGTCAGACCTTGAGCGCCGCCGCCTGGGCGACAAGGCCGTCACGCTCGACACAGTCGCCAGCCTCGCGCGCAATGATTTCGCCCGCATCTAGGCCTTCTCGGAAGCTGCGACTCTCGTCGCGGCTTCCGTCACGACCGCAGTGAACCAGCGCCCGGCATTCCGGTCGCTTGGCATGCCCGAACCTGTTTGCAGATCACGATGCGCTGGTCTCAGCCATCATCCTGCGGAACCGCAGGGTCCTCTGTCTCCCGAACCTCGGCTTGCTGCGCCTTCAGCCGGTCATGGTAATGCTCACCATCCCCGTATTCCTCAAAACCGGCATACCGCGCGTGCGCGCCGATGACACGCCGGGCCTGCTTGATCGGGCACCAGTATTGTTCCGTCCGGGAACCGACTTCACGGACATAGGCGATCACGCCGTTCACATAGGAACAATAGGCACAGTTCAGCTTCTCAATCATGTTGAGATAAGCGAGCCCGCTACGGTCGAATACCATGTACTGATGGCGCCGAACCTGCGGTATGCCGTACACCCGGAAACAGATCGCCTGGTAGAGCGACACCCAAAGGTCCACCACGACAACGGGAATAATCAGCGAGTAGATGACCGGCGCCGTGATCCACACGAGCGGACGGGCACTGAAAACGTATCGCGCGAGATTCGTGCGCAACTGGCGATGGCGTCGCTTAACCTCCTCCTCGAACCTGACCCGGCCGCGCTCCAGGCCAAATCTCAGTCCTGCGCGTTGCTTGGCAATTTCAGCGTCCATCTCAAGTTCGAGCGCATGGATTTTCTCGCGGATTTTTTCGATTGAGGCTATCATCCATCTTGGATGCCCGGTTCCCGGAATGCTGGCAAGTTACCCCCACCAGGCCCCGCTCAATCCTGGTCCGTCGCGAAACCGGCCGAATTTCACGATCGTCGCAATCGCACGACCCGCGAAGGGCAACGCGCCTGCTTTGCTTTCGCGGTTTTGTTCGGGCACCAACCGGGCTATTTCCGGGCCCTGTTCGTGCATCTGTCCGGGCATCTGTCCGGGCATTTTTCAGCCCGTTCTGAGCTCGAAAATTGCGCGCGGCAGACATGTTCTATACGGGAGGATACATGGTGAACTCTCCAGCGCTTTCCGTCCTGATTCCGTTTTTCAACGAGGAGGGTAACGTGCACCCCGTGATCGACGAGGTGCATTCGGCGCTGTCGGGAATCGCGTTCGAGATCATCTGCGTCAATGATTGTTCCGCCGACGCGACCAGCGCCGAGCTGGCCGAGGCAGCGGCAAGACACCCGCATACGGTCGTTGTGCTGAATCATGTCGCCCGGCGCGGAAAGTCGGCTGCCCTGTTCACCGGTCTCAAGTCTGCGCGCGGGCAATGGGTCCAGCTGCTCGACGGCGACGGCCAGAACGACCCGCACGACACCGCCCGCCTATGGGCCGAGATCATCGTGCCCGGCGCCCCGCCCCGGCTCGGCATCATCGCCGGGAAACGCAACAGCCGCAACGATTCCGGCTTCAAGTGGCTGCAATCACGCGTCGCCAATGGCGTGCGCCGTTTCGTGCTGCGGGACGATGCGACCGATACGGGTTGCGGCTGGAAACTGATCCGCACGGCGGCCTTCCGCGACCTGCCCTTTTTCGCCTCGATGCACCGCTTCCTGCCCGCCTTGGTCAAGCGCGCCGGATGGGACGTGCGCGAGGAAAAGGTCAATGATCGCGAGCGTCTGGCTGGCGTGTCGAAATACGGATTCCTCGGGCGGCTCGGCGCTGGCATCTTCGACCTGGTCGGCATGTTCTGGCTGACCCGGCGCGGCGGCTACGGCATCGCCGCCGAATGGAACGACCCGCGCGCCGACCAGGACGCGCGGTAGTCATATCACCTAGTTCTGATTGTTGCCGACGCGGCCATTCTGGCGTGCGCGCATGCCATCCGGCGACCGAGGATTCGGGCTCGCCCGCACCTTCGGTTGCGGGGCAGGGGCTGGTGCAGCGCGCTCGGGGGCGCGGGCCTGCGGAGCCGCCTGAGCCGGCGCGCGGACGGGACGAGCGGGCTCGGCCTGTGCCCGAACAGGTGCCTGCGATCGCATGGCCGGGGTCTGCGGCAGCGCGCGCGGCGCCTGCTGGCGGGCTGACCGCTCGATCTGCCGGTCTTGTTGCTGTGGACGGGCCCGGACCGCTTCAGGACGCGGCGCCCGGGCAGGGTCAACGCGGGTCCGCTCAGTGCGCACCTGCAACCTTTGCGGCTGCTCGGCTAGCGGACGCCCACGCGGCGTGTCGGCACGTGGCGCCCGGTTTGCGTCATGGCGAAGGTCTTGTCCACGCGCGGCGTCGCGGCGCGCCTGGCGATCGCCGACGGTCGTGCTGACCGGGTCGGGCGGAATGAAGGACGGCGTCGCGCGCCGCTGGCGATTTGGCAGGGTCGTGTCCGGCAGCGAGGGCACCGTGCCCGGACCGCCTGCCAGCGCGTCGGGCGCGCCCCGGCTGCGGACAGTCGCCGAATCTCCGCTACGCGGGCGGCGTGTGTGCCCCGCATCCGCGTCACGTGGTCCGTCGCGACGGTTATCCCGATCACGGTCCCGGTCTCCATCGCGGTCGCGCTTGCCGGGCCGGCCTGTCGACGGGCGTGTGTCGCCAACCGGTCGGATCGACGAGATATTGTCATTGAGGCGGTAGCCGTTGAGCTTGCCCGTCGAGGCATCGATAATTTGGCAGCGGCCCTGGAAGTTGGCATGTTCGCACACTTCCCATTTGCCCGACTTGATGTTCAGGGACGAGACATTGTCATTGAACCGGAAGCGGCTGAGGTCCCTGACACCGCGATTGATGCCAAGCGACGCGCCGCGCCCGTTGGCGTCGACATAGAGAGTGGCGTCCGCGTCACGCGCGCCATAATGGCCCCGCAGCGGCGGGCGTTCACGGTGGTAGGCGCGGTAGGTATTGTACCCGCCACGCGAATAGCCGAACCCGTAGGGGCCATAGCCTGCCAGTGGGTCATAATAGCCGTACGTCCGGTAAGCGGGCGAATAGCCGTAATGATACACTTCGACCCGCGTCGTGCGGCCGTAGCCGTAATCATAGTCGTCATTCCCGTAGCGCACGGCATCGGCATACTGGATATAGCCGCGCTCATCGCGCACGAACATCAGGCCATGTTCGGCATCGGTATACTCATAAATAGGCCGAACCGACGACACGTCTCCGCCAAGATCGTAGTATCGCAGGTCCGGCACGTCCTCGCGCAGGAACACGCAGCGGCCGGTGAAATCGCTGTGTTCGCAGATCTCCCAGGCGCCGGACAGGACCGCCACGGAGCGGGCGCGGTCATTGAACCGGATTTCGGGCAGAGCGTGGATCGGATCGAAAATATTGACCGCGTCGCCGGTATAATTCGCGCCGCTGAACAGGATCAGCGCCGCCTCGTCCTGCGGTGCATCATATTGCGCCGCCGCCGCGCCAGCGGCGACAAGGGGGGCTGCGATCAGGGCGCCAAGGCGCAGGAGCGTGGCAAACATGGCCAATTCCTCTCGGTTACTGATCGTAACATGGAACATGGCGTCTGAATGCGGCACAACGTAAGGCACGCGGCCTGTTATTTGTCGTCTTCCACCTCGGCCCACTGGGCCAGGTCCGGGATCCGGACACGGCCCGCATTCAGGTCGATCTCGGGCACGTCGGCTTGCGTGAACGGTACGAAAACGGTTCCGCCACCGGTAATCAGGTGGATTTCCAGCAGGTCGTCGGCGCCGAAATTCTGGACCGATTTTATCCGCCCTTCTGCAACGTCCCCAACAGAACAGACCTCCAGCCCGACAAGGTCCTCGATATAGAATTCGCCTTCATCGGCGCTTGGCAGCTGGGACCGCTCGACATGGAGCAGGGTGCCCTTGAGGGCATCCCACTCTTCCTTCTGTTTCTGTTCGCGGGCTTTCACGATGAAGTGGTCATTCCCGGGCCGCGCCGACAGCGGTGTCAGCACGATCCGCCCGGCTGCATCTGTCAGGGGGCCGTAATTGAACAGGTCTTCAGGGTCTGCCGTGAAGCTCTTCACGCGCACTTCGCCGCGCACGCCATGGGCACCCTTCAGGGCGCCCACAACGATCAGTTTGTCATTCGGATAGGTCTTCATGCCGCCTCTTTAGCGCCAGACCGCGCCGGAGAGAACCGGGTGCACACCGTTTAGTGGCGGCGCCAGTCGCGGTCATGGTCGTTGCGGGCCGCGTCCCGTCCGTCATACCGGCGGATCGACGAGATATTGTCGTTGAGTCGGATCGGGCGAAGGTCGCCTGAACCGCGCGAAATCACGTCGCATCGGCCGCGATAGTTCGCGTGCTCACAGGCGAGCCAGGTGCCGCGGGTCACGAGGACAGAGCTCGCCCGGTCATTGAACCGGTAGGCGGCGAGGTCGGGCACATCGCCATTGATCTCCATCGGGTCGCCGCGCAGGTCGGCATTGGAAAACAGGACCAGATCGGCGGACCGCCCGCGATCGCCGCCGTACCCGTAGCCGACCGGACGAAGCGAAGACACGCTATCGTTCAGGCGCAGGTCATTCAGACGGGATACGCTTGTGTCGATGATCGCACACCGGCCCCGGAAATTCGCATCCGCGCAGACTTCCCACGCACCCGAACGAATGCTGATTGACGACACCCGGTCATTGAACCGCATCCGCTTCAGGTCGGCAATCGCCCCATCCACCTGGATGGCTTCGCCGCGGAAACCGGCATCTGCATGCAGCACCACGCCACTGTGGCCGCCGCGATAGGTGTCGCGTCCACGGTCGGCGTGCGCCGGCAGGGTCAGGGCAACAAGGCTGGCCGCGGCAAGCACGCCATTCCGGAAAAGGGTCAATTTGGTCATGGCGGTCTCCTGTCAGTTCAGTTCGCTTGTAGGTGAAGCGAACTGAACCGGGACAGGGTTCCCTGTTGTCCCGCATTCAGTTGCAGGGCGGGCCGCCAGCCAAAAGAAAAGGCCAGCGCATAAAATGCGCTGGCCTCATCAGATCTGTCTGTGTGCCGGGCCTATTCGGACGCGGCTTCCTCGGCGGGCGCTTCTTCAGCAGCAGGCTCTTCAACCGGCGCAGGCGCCTTGGCGGCTTCTGCAGCCGCTTCTGCAGCGGCCGACGCCTTGTCGGCACGCTCTTTCACACGTTCCTGGGCTTTCTTGCCTGGCTCACCCTTGTTCGGGTTGCTGCCATGGGCCCATGCGTAGACCGGGGCGGTTTCGCCTTCGAGCGTGATCTGCGACAGGAAGCGCGCCACGCGCTCGGTTGGCTGGGCGCCTTTCTTGATCCATTCGGCAGCTTTGACGCCGTCGATTTTCACGCGCTCGCCGGAATCCTTGGCAAGGCGCGGGTCATAGATGCCGATCTTCTCGATGAAGCGGCCGTCGCGTGGCGCGCGCGCGTCAGCGATGACGACGGAATAGAAGGGGCGTTTCTTGGAACCGCCACGGGCGAGTCGGATCTTGAGGGACATTGGGGTTACTCCTGTAAAGTGTCGTCTCTGGAATTAAAGTTCAGCTTCGTCGCTGCGGATCTGCTCATGGTGGCGGATGACTTCCGCCACGATGAAGGAGAGGAATTTCTCGGCGAAGGCCGGGTCGAGGCCGGCTTCGTTGGCAAGGTTGCGGAGGCGCTCGATCTGCTGGGCTTCGCGGCTCTTGTCGGCGGGCGGCATATTGTGCAGCGCTTTCAGCTTGCCGACTTCTTTCGTGGCCTTGAACCGTTCGGCCAGCGTGTGGACGAGAATTGCATCCATGTTGTCGATGCTGGCGCGCAACTGGTTGAGTTGGAACAGCGCGAGTGTGTTGTCTGTCGTCATCATCTACTTCTTCTTTCCCCCAAGGCCCGGAAGGCTGCCGCCGAGACCGGGCAGGCCGCCTGAGCCCATGCCCGGCAATCCGCCCGGCATTTGCTGGCCACCCATTTTTGCAAGATCGGACGGTGACATGCCCGCCTGCGAGGCGGCGCCCATCATGGCTTTCATGCCGCCCTTGGTGCGCATCTTCTTCATCATCGTAGCCATCTGCTGGTGCATTTTCAGCAGCTTGTTCACTTCCTGGACCGTCGTGCCCGACCCCGCCGCGATACGCTTGCGGCGCGACGCGTTGAGAACGGCCGGCTTGCGGCGCTCCTTGCGGGTCATCGACAGGATGATGGCCTCCTGGCGCTTCAGGACATTGTCATCGAGATTGGCGCTGGCCATGGCTTCCTTGGCTTTGCGGGCACCGGGCATCATGCCCATGATGCCGCCAAGGCCGCCCATGCGCTGCATCTGGCGCAGCTGGTCGGCCATGTCCTCGAGGTCGAATTCGCCCTTCTTGAGCTTCGCGGCCATACGCTCGGCTTTGTCGGCATCCATCTGCTCGGAGGCTTTTTCAACCAGGCTGACAATATCGCCCTGACCGAGGATGCGGCCGGCCACGCGGGAGGCATCGAAGGCATCGAGCCCGTCGAGCTTTTCGCCGGTGCCGAGGAACTTGATCGGCAGGCCCGTAACCGCGCGCATGGACAGCGCTGCGCCGCCGCGCCCGTCACCATCCATCCGGGTGAGGACGAGGCCCGTCAGCGGCAAGCGGTCGTGGAAGCGTCTCGCCGTTTCGACAGCATCCTGTCCGGTCAGCGCATCGGCGACCAGAAGCGTTTCGGACGGGTTGGCGATGGCGGCGATCTCTGCCGCCTCGGACATCATCTGCTCGTCGATCGTCGTGCGGCCGGCTGTGTCGAGGATCAGGACGTCATAGCCGCCGATCTTGGCGGCCTGCACGGCGCGCCGGGCGATGTCCGCCGGCAGCTGGCCTTCAATGATAGGCAGGGAGAAAACATTGTCGCCGCACTGGTCGGCAAGGATAGCAAGCTGCTGCATGGCCGCCGGGCGGCGCACGTCGAGCGACGCCAGAAGGACTTTCTTGCGCTGCTTGTCGGCAAGGCGCTTGGCGATCTTGGCCGTTGTCGTCGTCTTGCCTGAGCCCTGCAGGCCCGCCATCATCATCACGGCTGGCGGCGTGTCGATGCGCAGGGTTGTCTCGGCGTCGGCGCCGCCAAGCATCTCGACGATCCCGTCATAGACGATCTTGACGACTTGCTGGCCCGGCTTCACCGAGCGAACGACTTCCTCGCCGACGGCGCGGGCGCGCACGCTTTCGATGAAATCCTTGACCACCGGCAGGGCGACGTCGGCTTCGAGCAAGGCGACACGGATTTCGCGCAGCGCTGCGTTCACGTCCTTCTCGGACAGCGCGCCGCGGCCGGTCAGGCCGTCGAAAATGCCGCCAAGGCGATCGCTCAAAGCGTCGAACATGTGCCTACTCCTTTACCGTTTGCCTGCAGGACAGACTTAGGTGCTCAAACCCGGCGCACAAAGCATGAAGCCCCGCTGAGCGAAAATTCGCCGGGCGGGGGGCCTCGCTGACCTCGCGTGTCAGTCAAAGCGCGCTTTTCATGTTTGCGCGGATATAAGCGCGCCTAAAGCATGTGAGGCCTGTGAGGTCAAGCCAGCTGGATCTCGGCGACACGGTCCTTGAGCAGGTCGATGGCCACGCGAATTTCAGAATCGACCAGCGACAGTATGGCCAGATCGGCCCATGAGCCGTCGGCGAGCCGCATGTAGCGGCGCAGGACGCCTTCCTTGCGTGCACCCAGGCGCTCAAGCGAGCTGATGGCCCGCACATTGGTCGCCGCAACCGGGAATTCGACCCGCCGCATGCGCGCGCCGAATGCGCGTCCGATCATCGCCATCTGTGTCGCCACAGGCACGACCGTGCCCCGCATTTCAGACGGATGCCAGACATAACCGATCCCGACGCGGCGATGGGTTCGCGACACATCGAGATAAGCGATCACGCCCGCAAATGCGCCATCCGACTTCCTTGTGATGGAAAAAGGGATGATCTTGCCCTTCTGCTTCATGGCCAGCATCAAATCGAAATAGGCATTGAAGTTCGTTCCAGAGGGAATGACGGGCAACCAATCCCACATAGAGGACACAGCGCCCGATCCACCCAGCCGCGCCCTGTCGGACTCCTCGAGCAAGTCGAGCCTCACGACGTCATTGTGCAAACCTGGTTCGTCGAGCCGCATGCGTTAGCGTCTCACGGATCGCGATGGACACAAGGGGTTCAGGAAAAAGAAATTACGCGTTCGGTTTAGGAACTCATTGTCCTATTGCGTTCTGTTTTCAGACTGACTTTCCGCCATCCGCGTGGAAAAGACGCTTGGACAGGTAAGTGAATTCCAAAGCGGTACGCTTGGCGCGCTCCATCTGGTTCGCCGCCGCTGAATGCCCGCCATCCACATTCTCGTAATACAGGAAAGGCAGGCCGGCATCCTCGAACAGTTTCGCCATCTTGCGCGCATGGCCGGGATGCACACGATCATCCTTGGTCGAGGTGACAAAGAAGGGTTCGGGGTAAGGCCTGGACGCATCAAAATTGTGGTAAGGCGAGAAGGTCTTGAGGAAAGCCCGTTCCTCCGGCACATCCGGTGAGCCGTATTCGTCGACCCAGGATGCACCCGCCAGAAGATGGTGGTAGCGCAGCATGTCGAGCAGGGGCACCTGCACCACGACGGCATTCCAGAGGTCGGGCCGCTGGTTCAGCATGACGCCCATCAACAGGCCGCCATTCGACCCGCCCATGATGCCGAGATGTCCGGAACTGGTGATCCTGCGCGCAATCAGGTCTTCGCCGACGGCAATGAAATCGTCATAGACGCGCTGGCGGTTGAGCTTCAGGCCCGCCTGGTGCCAGGTGGGGCCGAACTCGCCGCCGCCTCTGATATTGGCCAGCGCATAAGCGCCGCCCTGTTCCAGCCACAGGCGCCCCGTCACCGGGCTGTAGGACGGGTTCATCGACACCTGGAACCCGCCATAGCCATAGAGCAGAGTCGGCGTGCTGCCGTCGAACGGCATGTCGGCCCTGTGCACGATGAAATAGGGCACCTGCGTCCCGTCCTTCGACGAGGCGAAAAACTGCTCCACCTTCAGGCCCGACGCATCGAACTTGCCGGGCAGGCTTTTCAGGGACGTGACGTCGCCGGTCTTGATGTCATAGGACAGCAGCGAATCCGGCGTGAGGAAGCCCTCATAGCTCAGGAACACGGCTTCTTCATGCGCGTCGGCAAAGGCGATGCCCGCCTGTCCCGTTCCCGGCAGGTTGATCGGGACTTGCGTCCACCCGTCCGCACCCGGCTCGAGACGCATCACCCGCCCGACCACATTGTCATTGATCGACAGCAGCGCCGCGCCCTTGGCAATCGCCACGCCGTTCACCGCCTGTGTCGCGCCGGGACGAAATACGAGACTGACTGTCGGCAAATCCCGCGTTTCGAGGAAGGCCTCCACGTCGAAGGCAACCAGGTCGCCCGACTGGAATTTTTGCGTCTGGCCTTCCGGTGCCCAGTCTTCCTCGAGCAACATCAGGAACTGGCCCTTGTAGATGCCGTTCGGCGACGATTTCAGCGGGACTGGCCAGCGCACGGGATCGGCCTCGCCATCCGGCAGCCACCAATAGGAATGGGTGAAGAAGGTTTCCGACTTCACCGCGCCCTGCAGCACGCGTCCGTCATCCAGTTCCATGACCATCGGCCAGACGCCAACATGCTCGCGCGCGCCGCGGATCACCTCTTCGGCGGCCTCAAGCGGCGTGCCGCGATGCCAGCGTTTCACGATGAAAGGGTAGCCGGACTCGGTCACCGTATCCTCGCCCCAGTCTGATGCGATCAGAAGTGTGTCAGCGTCGACCCAGGCGACACCCTGCTTGGCCTCGGGCGTGACGAAGCCGTCTGCGACGAAGGTCTTTGTCACCAGGTCGAATTCCCGGTTCACGACCGCGTCCTTGCCCCCATCCGACAATGACACGAGGCAATGGCGTGCCGGCTGGCCCAGCTGGCGCAGGCAATTGGCGCCCTTGTAGACCCAGTTCTTGCCTTCATCTGCGGCGAGCGTGTCGAAATCGACGACCGTCTCCCACGCGGGCTCGGCCGTCGCATAGCTCTCAAGACTGGTCCGGCGCCACAGCCCCCGGACGTTCGCGTCGTCCTGCCAGAAATTGTAGACCATTCCGTCGCGCACGGCCCCGTAGGGGATGCGCTCCCTGGAATTCAACGCATCAAGCGCAGCCGCTTCAAACCCGGCATAGCGCGGATCGGCCTGCAGCTCAGCCAGGCTGCGCGCATTCTGTGCCCGCACCCAGGCCAGCGCCTCGTCGCCTTCGACCGTCTCCAGCCAGTGGTGCGGGTCTTCGCTTTGCGTTTCAAGGATCGGGGCAGGCGTGTCGGGCACAAGTGTCTCCGTTTCAGGTGCATTCGTGCACGTTGCAAGCATGAGGGCGGTCAGTAGGGTCAGGGATCAGCGCATGGTGTCTCCGGCGCTCTGGGGCCGTAGCCCCAATCGAGGATTTGACTCCTCCCCCGACGTGAATGACGATTTAGTCCGAGACACGACAGATGGCAAACGGGGGAACAAGATGACCGAGGCGCAGATACCGCACAACACATCGCGCAGGGATATTCTGAAAGGTGCTGGTGTCAGCCTTGCCGGGCTCGCAGTCGCCGCCTGCTCCGGTGACAAGTCCCCGCGCGCCACCGCCGACGGTATCTCCACAACGACAATTCGCGACGCCGAGGAACTTGCCGGAATCAGCTACACGGACGCCGAGCGGGAACAGATGGTATCCGATCTGGAGGCGCGCCTCGATATTCTCAAACAATTGCGGTCGGTGGAAAAACCGAATTCGCTGGCGCCGGCCACCGTGTTCGATCCGCGTCTTCCAGGCGTCGATTATGGCATCATACCCAACTCGAAAATTACCGTCTCGAGCTATGAAGTTACGGCAAGGCCGGCCAATGACGACATCGCCTTCGCAACGCTCACCCAATTGGCCACATGGCTCGGCGCAGGCACCCTGACCAGTCGCGAGCTGACCGACATCTATCTCGAGCGAATCGCCCTGATCGCGCCACGTCTGGAATGTTTCGTCACGGTGATGGCAGACCGGGCCCGCCGTGAGGCCGACGCCATGGATGCCGAACGCGCCGCCGGAAACATCCGGGGGCCCTTGCACGGGATACCCTGCGCGCTGAAAGACCTGTTCGACGCCGACGGCTCGCCCACGACCTGGGGCGCAGCGCCCTACAAGAATCAGGCGTCGCATGGCGACAGCGCCATCGTGCGCAGGCTTGGCGAGGCCGGAGCCATCCTGCTCGGAAAGACCACCTGTGGCGCGCTCGCCTATGGCGATGTCTGGTTCGGCGGCGTTACCCGCAATCCCTTCGATCCGCGCGAAGGTTCGTCGGGCTCAAGCGCAGGATCGGCCAGCGCCACTGCGGCCGGCCTCTGCGCGTTTGCCATCGGCACAGAGACGCTCGGCTCGCTCGTTTCACCTTCGATGCGCTGCGGCACGACAGCTCTGCGGCCCACGTTCGGCCGGGTCAGCCGCGCTGGCGGCATGGCGCTGTGCTGGTCGCTGGACAAGGCCGGCCCCATCGCCCGCAGCGTCGAAGACTGCGCACTCGTGCTGGATGCCCTGAACGGATTCGACCCAGCCGATGCCGGCTCCATCGCTGCCGGTTTCACCTATGATTATCGCACGCCCATCAGCGGCCTAAGACTTGGGATCGACCCTGCCTGGCTGGAAGAAGCAACCGGCACCGAACGCGCGGCAATCGAGACGGCAAAGGGCCTGGGCGCAACTCTCGTCGACTTCAAACGACCGGACCTCGCATCGGATCCGCTCTCCCTGCAACTGACCGCCGAAGCCGCTGCCGCCTTCGAGAACCTCACCCTGTCCGGCCGCGACGACGAACTGACATGGCAGGATCCGGAAGCCTGGCCGAATTCATTCCGCGGCGCGCGCTTCATCAGCGCGGTCGATCTCATTCAGGTCGACCGGCTGCGCCGCTTGTGGATGCAGGCCATGCATGACGCCTTCAATGGCGTCGATGTGGTGATCGGTCCGAGCTATTCCAGCGGCATGCTCACACCGACGAACTTCACGGGGCATCCGTGCCTGGTGATGCGCTGTGGCTTCGATGAGACAACGCCCCGGACACTGTTCGACACAGACGCCAACCCAGATGCCCCCGCGGCGCGAACGCCCGTCGCGATCTCGCTTTGGGCGCCGCTGTTTCGCGAAGGACCGATGCTGGCCTTCGGCCGCGCCCTCGAAACAGCACTCGATGTGGCAGGAGAACGTCCCGCGCTCTAAGCGGGATCATCCGTTTTCCAGGGCCCGATCCGGTCGAACGTAATGCGCTCGACCAGGACGGCCCGGCTCTTGCTCGGCACGACCGGGCGTATGCCGAAATAGTCGACGCCCTGATCGCCCTCGGCGCGCGGCACATCATAGTCGAAACTGAAGTCCGAGAATTCGGGGTTGAGATCGAAAATCTTCCAGCCGGATTCGCCGACCCGCCCGGCCGAATAATTCATCGCAATCTGCATGGCGCCGCGATCATCCGTCGGGCGCGCGCGCACCGTGATCCGCACCGTCATGCCGGAAAACTGCGTCTCGATGTCGGCTGCCAGGCGGAAATGCGGGCCGAGTTCCGGCTCGTCCCGGAGGGCGCCCGTCTCGGCCTCGATAAAGAGCAGGGCCTTCTTGTCCGGCCCGTCCACGAGTTCGGTCCTGGCATTGCCGCCGGCGAAGACCTTGTGCAGGTAATCACCCTCGATCGTGATCTTGTCATAGTGGGTGCCGTCACCGGCCACGGGACCGGACGGCAAGGCGCCGATCCCCGGGCGGATCGCCAGGAAAACCATCATAGCCACAAGTGCCAGTGCGGCAGGGAAGAAAAACCGGTCCCGCATCTGCCTCATCCTTCTGTCGCGTTGCCCCGCGCAAGGACGCTGGCCAATCATTGCTTCTGCTGATAGCAGGAGCGCGAACGGTTTGGCGAGCCGTATGCTCGGCTTCAAATGCTTTTTGGGGATCAATCGCGATGTCGAAGTCGGCCTTGAGGCGCAGGGCGAATGAGGCGCGGAGCTGGCTCACCGACGCCTGTTTTCCACTCTGGGCCGAACGCGGCATGAACTCTGCCGGGCTTTTCCGCGAAGTGCTCGACCTCGATCATGGCCCGGCCGACCGCGACTATGCGCGCGTCAGGGTCCAGGCCCGCCAGACATACTTTTTCGCCGAAGCCCTGCGCCTTGGCTGGCGGCCGGACATTTCCACCGACCGGATCGAGCATGGTCTCGGCATCCTGACAGGGCTCGCCCGCAGGCCCGACGGCCTGGTCGGGCGCCTGCTGAACGCCGATGGCAGCGGCTTTCTCGACGACACGCCGGACCTCTACGATATCGCCTTCACCCTGTTCGCGCTCGGGGAAGCCGACGATGCGCTTGGCGGCACGGGTGAAACCCGCGCCAGCGCCGCCGCGCTGCTGGATTCAGTTGATCGCCAGATGCGCGACCGGGTGAATGGCGGCTATGCCGAAGCATTGCCGCTTCCGCAGATCCGGCAGCAGAATCCGCACATGCACCTGCTCGAAGCCTGTCTTTCACTGCACAAGGTCGATCCGGAGGGCGGGCACCTCGCCCGGGCTGGCGAGATTGTCAGCCTGTTCGAAGCCCGCTTCACGGCCGGTCCGGGCGGGCTTCTCGGCGAGCGGTTTGCTGTCGACTGGAGCATTCCGCAGGGGCGCGACGCCGAGATTGTCGAGCCGGGACACCAGTTCGAATGGGTCTGGCTGCTTCACGCCTACGCCGCCGCATCCGGCATGCCGGTGCCCAACGCCGCCAGCACGCTGTATGCCTTCGCCTGCGCCACGCTCGATGATGACGGCCGGGCGTGCCAGGAAGTGACGCGCGACGGTGACCCGGCCGATACGTCGCGCCGCACCTGGCCGCAAACCGAGGCGCTCAAAGCCCATATCACGATGTTTGAACGGACCGGCGACGAGCGATTGGCCGCCGCCGCCTGCCGCAGCTTCGACGTGCTCATGGACGAGTTCCTGACCGTGGATGGCGGCTGGATCGACCATTATGGCGCTGACGGCGAGGTTATCGCCACCGACATGCCAGCCTCGACCGGCTACCATGTCGTTCTCGCCTTCGCTGAACTGATACGGGTCATGAAAGCTTGAACCCGTGATGTTTTGACGTGAAAAGGGCGCCAAGCGCCCGTTTTGATGCCCGTTTGAAGAAAGCCTCACCATGACCAAACTCGCCCTCGTCCGCCACGGACAGTCTGCCTGGAACCTCGAAAACCGTTTCACGGGTTGGTGGGACGCCGACCTCACCGAAAAGGGCGAAGCCGAAGCGCACCATTCCGGCGTCCTGCTCAAGGATGTCGATGCCGATTTCCGCGCAGCGTTCACCAGCGTTCAGACCCGGGCGATCCGCACCCTCTGGATGGCGCTCACGGAAATGGGCCGCGTCTGGATGCCGGTCGAGAAGCATTGGCGCCTGAACGAGCGCCACTATGGCGGCCTGACCGGCCTCGACAAGGCCGAGACCGCGGCCAAGCATGGCGACGAGCAGGTTCACGTCTGGCGGCGTTCCTATGACGTCCCGCCGCCGCCGATCGATCCGGACAGCCCTTTCAATCCGGCGAAGGATCCGCGCTATCGCGGCGTCGACGTGCCGGCCGCCGAAAGCCTCAAGATGACGCTTGAGCGCGTCTTGCCTTACTGGACCGATGAAATCGCACCCGTGCTGAGCGCCGGCACCGATACGCTCATTGCGGCGCACGGCAATTCCCTGCGTGCCCTCGTCAAACACCTTTTCAACGTGCCGGATGAGTCCATTACCGGGATCGAGATTCCGACCGGCAACCCGCTACTCATCGAGCTGGACGCCAATCTCAAGCCCGTTTCAGTCCAATATCTGGATGCAAGCCGAAGCACACCGCTTCCTGCCCTGCCATGAGCCGGCGCCTCGACCGCCGCATGATGGGCCGCGCCCTCGCGCTGGCGAAACTGAACCAGGGGCTGACCGCCGAAAATCCATCCGTGGGGTGTGTGATCCTCGACGCGGACGGGCACATTGCCGGCGACGGCGTCACCGGCCTTGGCGGACGCCCGCACGCTGAGGAAATCGCATTGGACGAAGCCGGCGCCGCCGCACGCGGTGGCACCGCCTATGTCACGCTCGAGCCCTGCCGAGAACGCTCGGCAGGCGGGGCCTCATGTTCGGCAAAACTGAAAGAGGCAGGTGTCCGGCGCGTCGTCTGCGCCATTCTCGATCCCCACCCGCTGGCCGATGGCGGCATCCTCTCCCTCCGCGAGGCAGGCATCCGCGTTGATGTCGGCATCGGCTGCCATACGGCCGCGCGCCTTTACGACGGTTTTTTCAGGTCTGTCCACACAAGCCAGGCCTGACCCGGCTCAGCCTCCGAACGGGCCCGCATACGCGACGATCTTTTCATACAGCGCCAGCGAGTCCCTCTGGAATGCGGCCTTGGTGAATTGCGCCTCATAGGACGCCCGCCCCCCCGCCACGAGCCGTGCCGCAAGCGCTTTGTCGGTCACCACCCTGCGCAGGGCATCGGCCAGTGCATCGACATCATTCTTTGGAATGAGCAAACCGTTGACGCCGTCTTTGACATAGGCCGCCGGACCGGCTGCGTCCGCAGCGACCAGCGGCCGGGATGCCGCCCAGGCATCGACCGTCACCGTTCCGAACGGTTCATAGCGCGACGGGAAAGCGACCACGTCGCACGCCGCCAGCAGCGCGCCACGATCATTGCGCCATCCAAGGAAGCGCACACGGTCATCGAGGCCCAGCCGCGAGCAGTGCGCCTTGAGTTCAGCTTCCAGCGGACCTTCGCCAGCGATCCAGACATACAGGCCGTCGATCTTCGCCGTCGCATCGAGCAGCGTGTCGAGGCCCTTCTTTTCATGCAGCCGCGCCAGCGCCAGGGCAACAGGTGCATCCTCCGGCGTGTCGAGCGCTTTCCGGCTCGCCGGATCGGCGCCGGCAAAATCGGCATAGGTGTGCACGATGGCCGACCGGTCGTCGCTGACACCCTGTTCGCGAATATGGCGCAGCAGGTCGATCGTCAGGCCGACATGCCATTCGCATTGGGTAAAGCGTGCCAGCTTGTAATAGCCGCCATACCAGCCAATCGACCGGGTACGGTATTGTTTCGGCGCGAACTGCCCGGCGCGGCCCATCCAGTATTCAATCACGTCCGGCTTGAACTGGGTGATCGCGTCGGCGATCACGCGCCGAGTCGGGAAGGGCCAGCTATTGTTGAAAGCGGCCACGTCAACGCCGATCCCGGCCTCGCGAAATTTCTGGATGCGGAAATCATTGTTGGGCCGCGTGACAACATGTTGCTCGAGATCTGTTTCGGCAAGCGCCAGCACCGACTCCAGCATGATGTTCTCTGCGCCGCCTTCGGCCGCGCCCGCCATGACATGCATTACCCGCATTTCATCTGTCCTTCGTGTCCTGCCGCCCAGCCGAGCCCGCCGTCACAGCAGCGCATAGCGATTATCGGCCCCAGCGGCAAACGCTGCTTGGCAGTTGGGGGTGAAGTCCCTAGACAAAGGCTTGACCAGCAAGGATAGCGCAATGACCGATTACCGTCTGTTCGGCGCAGACACGTCTCCCTATTCGCTCAAGGTGCGGGCCTTCCTGCGCTACAAGGGGTTGGCATTCGACTGGATATCGCGGTCGCGCGCCAACGAAGTCGACTTTCAGGCAAATGCCCAGCGGGTCGCAACCGTCCCTCTCCTGGTTTCACCGAACCGGCCAGCCAGCCAGGACTCGACGGCGATGCTTGCTGCGCTGGAGGCCGACCATCCCGAACCGTCCGCCATGCCCGACGATCCGGCCTGCGCCGTGCTCGCGCTCGTGCTCGAAGACTATGGCGATGAGTGGCTGAACAAGTGCATGTTCCAGCAACGCTGGAGCCAGTCGCCGGACCGCGAGGCGGCTGCGCTCCGCGTCCTCACCCAGCTCTATGACGGCAAACGCCCCCGCGCCTACAAGGCCCAGCAAACCCAGATCGCCGAACGCATGGCGGCGCGCCTGCCACTGGTCGGTGCAGATGCCGAAAACCGGGAGACGCTGGACAGCTCGTGGCGCCGGTTTGCGCTTCTGCTCAACGCTCATCTTCAGGACCATCTCTTCATTTTCGGAGGCAGGCCGTCTGTCGCCGACTTCGCCATTTCCGCCCAATTCCAGCAAATGCTGCTCGACCCGACACCGGCTGACTGGCTCGAGGACAGCGCCCCCTTCGTGGTGGCCTGGTGCGAGCATATGGAAGACCCGAAAGCCGGTGGTCCGTTCGAAGATCTTGCTGCCCTCAGCGAAACGCTGGCACCGCTTTTCGCGGACGAACTCAGCGCCACCTACCTGCCCTGGGCCAGCGCAAACGCGGCAAGCGCTTCGCGCGACAAGAACCGGTTTTCGGCAACGCTCGGCGACGGCGTGTTCGAACAGTCGACACAGCGCTATGCCGCCCGCGCCTTTCGGGCCGTCAGGTCTGCCGTCGCGAAATCATCAGGGAACACGGACCTGCAGGACTTCCTGTCCGAAACAGGCGCCCGCAAATATTTGATCTGATCAAATGAAAGGCGGCGCGCCCGGTGAGGCGCGCCGCTCAAAGTCAGTCAGCCGGGGCTGCCTCAGGCAGCGCTGCCGGCGGTTTTCTTGCCGATCAGCCTCGGCTCGGACGCTTCATTGTCCGATCCGATTTCGATCTTGCGGGGTTTTTTCTCTTCCGGCAGTTCGCGCACGAGATCGATGCGCAGCACGCCATGGTCGAGGCGCGCGCCGGTCACGATGACGTGATCGGCCAGCTGGAACCGGCGAATGAAACTGCGCTGGGCAATGCCGCGATGCAGGTATTCGCGCCCGTCGCCATCCTCGTTCTCACCTTTCTTGCCGGCTACCGTGAGCTGGCCTTCCTTGGTTTCAATGTCGAGGTCGGCGTCGGTAAAGCCGGCCACCGCGATCTCGATGGCGAAGGCATTTTCGCCGGAACGCTCAATATTATAGGGCGGATAGCCCTGCGTACCGTCAAGGCGCGACGCCGTGTCGATCATGTTGGCCATGCGGTCAAAGCCAACCATTGTGCGGTAAAGGGGGGTCAAATCGATATTGCTCATGGAAACAGTCCTCTCATTTGAAGCAACTGTGAGAGACCTGAAGCATGCAGGTCCTCTGGTATTTTCGGGAAACATGAACACCCAGCCCGTCATCGGCGCTGGCATATCACCCGGTCCCGGCCCGCAATGCAGCACCGTGACAAATAGTATTTGGGTAGCGTAAAGAGGTGTTCAAGATGTGGACCGAGGAGAACGCCATGAAGAATTTCCTGCTCGCCGGGGCTGCGCTCAGCCTTCTCGCCGCCTGTAACCCGGCCGCTACACCCGCCAAGCCCGAAGCGCCCGCTGCTGAAGTGGTCGAAACGGTTCCCGAACTCAGCCCGCTGCAGGTCGCCGTGAACGATTCCGCGCGCTCTGACGAGGAAAAGGCCCGGGACGCCTGGCGCCATCCGGTCGAGACCCTGGAATTCTTTGGCGTGGAACCCTCCGACACCGTGATCGAGATCTGGCCCGGCGGCGGCTGGTACACGAATATTCTCGCGCCCTACCTCGCGGCCGGTGGCGGAACACTGATTGCGGCCGGGTTCGATCCTGCTGCCGCACCGGATGAAGAACGCCGCCAACGCATCGAATCGCGTCTCGCCGAGTTCAAGGCCAATTATGCCGACCCGCATTTCGGCACGATCGAATACAGCGTGTTTTCTGGCATCAGCGGCCCGCTCGCCGCGCCCGGTACGGCTGACGCGGTGCTGACATTCCGCAACGTGCACAACTGGATGTCGGGCGGCTACACGGAGAAATTCTTCACCGACGCCTTCGCGGCGCTGAAGCCCGGCGGGGTGCTTGGCGTGGTCGAACACCGCCTCCCGTCGACCGCCACGCAGGACCCGACCGGCGCGACCGGCTATGTCCACGAAGACTTCGTGAAAGCCCGCGCCATCGCCGCCGGTTTCGAATTCGCCGGCGCCAGCGAGATCAACGCCAATCCGGCCGACACGGCAGACCACCCGTTCGGGGTCTGGACGCTGCCGCCGAACAGCAAGACGACCGACTCGGACGGCAATACGCCGGACGGCTTCGATCCGACGCGCTATACCGATATCGGCGAGAGCGACCGGATGACGCTGAAATTCGTCAAGCCGGAATAATTTTTGGATCGGCCTCAGGGCTGAAAACCTTCGGCAGACCCGGGGGCGGTGCGGACGTGCCGCCCCCTTGCCACCCCCAAGGCACCCCCTCCCGATGACCCTGCAGTCCCTCTTCCCCACCCTTCTCCGCCATGCCGAAATCGGTGATGAACCCCTGCGCACATCACTGGAAAAAGTGTGCTGGGTGCTCGAGGATGAAGACGAAGCCGGCAATGACTGGTGCGATCAGGAGGGCTATGACGGCTACACGTCCTATGCCTCGCTCGACGACCTGCCCGAGCGGTTTCCGGAAGTCGCAGAGCTGCAGGCTTTCCTCGATGCCGAGGCGGCGAATTTTGCCCGCGACCTGCACTGGGACATGCAGGACCAGACCCTCGAGCTCAACGGGCTCTGGGTCAATATCCTCGGGGAAAGCGGCAGTCATTCCGGCCATATCCACCCCGGCAGCGTTATCTCCGGAACCTATTATGTGAGCCTCCCGGAAGGCGCCGGCCAATTGAAATTCGAGGACCCGCGCCTCGGCTTCATGATGGCCGCGCCCCAGCCGCTGGACGATGCGCCGGAATCGGCCCGCCGCTTTGTCTATGCCACGCCAAATCAGGGACACGCCATTTTCTGGGAAAGCTGGTTGCGCCACGAAGTGATGCCAAACCGGTCCGAAACGCCGCGCCTGTCCATCAGTTTCAATTATGCGCTCAAGCGGTCCTGACCGTACAATCGCCAGCGCGCCGGGGAGATAGCCAGATGATCATCGTTGTCGGGAGTGTTGTGACCACGCCGGATATCCATGACGCTGTCCTTGATCTCAGCCTGGAACACGTCGCCCGGTCCCGCACCGAGCCCGGCTGTATCGCCCACAATGTGCATGTCGATTGCGAAGACCCGGCGCGCCTCGTCTTTGTCGAATACTGGGCCGACATGCCCGCCCTGCTTGCGCATTTCGACGTGCCCGCCAGCCGGGACTTCGTGAAGCGCCTGCGCAAGCTGTCGCCCGCGCCGGCCGACATGAAAATATTCGAGGCCGAGCGCCGACAGATCGCCTGAATTCCGGGCGCCACGCACCGTTAACCCACTCGGCCGCGCGCCGGGCTTGACCTGAACCGCGCGACAGGCCATCCGCCTCGCCAGCAAGTCCAACTCTCCCAGAACCATCAAGCGAGCCTCGTCCCATGGACCTTTCGAAGATTGCCACCGGCAACAACCCGCCCGACGACATCAACGTCCTGATCGAAGTCCCGTTGGGCGGTGATCCGATCAAGTACGAGATCGACAAGGCATCCGGCGCGATGTTCGTCGACCGCTATCTCTACACCGAGATGCGCTACCCCTGTAATTACGGGTTCGTGCCGCACACGCTGAGCCTCGATGGCGACCCGATCGACGTCATGGTCGTCGGCAACCGCCCGCTGGTGCCCGGAAGCGTCGTCCGCTCGCGCCCCGTCGGCGTCCTGATGATGACCGACGACAAGGGGCCTGATGAAAAGATCCTCGCCGTGCCGCATGGCGCCCTGACCAGCTATTACGACAAGATCGCCACCTATCATGACCTGCCGCAGACGCTGATCGACAAGACGGCGCACTTCTTCGAGCACTACAAGGATCTCGAAAAGGGCAAATGGACACGCATCGAAGGCTGGTACGGCATCGAAAAGGCCCGCGAGCTGATTTCGCTTGCTGTCGAGCGCGGCAAGATTGCCTGAGGCGCGCGACCGGGGCTAGTTTATGGACATTGGCGTCTGGTTCGCCCTTCTTGCGCTGTTCTTTGCCGGGGGCCTGACGCCCGGCCCTGCAGTCATGATGGTGATGAGCACGTCGCTGCGCTATGGCACCGCCACAGCGCTTGTTCCTGCCGTCGGCGTTTCGGCCGCCAACCTGGTCTGGATATCGCTGGCCGCAACAGGCATCGCAACATTCGCCGCCGGCGCCCCCGGCCTGTTGCTGGTGCTCAAGATTGCCGGGCTTATGTTCATCAGCTGGCTCGCATGGACCATGGCAACGGGCGACCCGTCCCAGCCCCGCGCCAGTGCGTCGCAGGCGCCACCCAAAGCCAGCCTCTTTGGCCGCGGCGTCGGGCTTCAGCTATTGAACCCCAATGCGCTTGTCTTCTTCGGCCTGCTGCTTCCCGGCTATTTTGACGCCTCACGCCCCGTCGCACTTCAGGCAGGCATCATCATGGCGACGGTGACGGTGACCGAGATGCTGGGCCTGACGGTCTACGCCTGGGCTGCCGACGCGATGAACCACCGCTTCCAGAATCCGGCTTTTGCGCTCTGGTTCAATCGGGCGGCGGCGGCGGCCATGCTCGCGTCGGCGATCTTCGCCGCCGTTCTGACAACGGCTAAGTAGTCGAAACGACTTCAAACCGGCCCGTTTTGGCGTTGCGCCAGTGCAGCTCACCATGAACGATCGCAAACCAGGCTCCGTGCAGCGACAGCTTGCCCGCCTCGACCGCCCCTGAAACGAAGGGAAACGTGAGGAGGTTCTGCAAGGACACTTCAATGCCTTCCAGTTCCAGGGCGAACTGGGGATTGATCGAGCCGCTCTCCACGACGCGCTCCCGGGCGGCTTCCAGCAAGCTGACCCAAGGCGTGACAAACTCGCCGATTGCGGGATTGCCCTGACCACCCAGCGACGCAGCAATCCCGCCGCAGCCGCCATGGCCCATAACCACGATATTCTCGACCTGCAGAACGTTGACCGCATATTCGAGCGCTGCACTCACACCGTGAAGGCCGCCATCCGGCTGGTAGGGCGGCACCAGATTGGCGACGTTGCGTACGACAAACAATTGCCCCGGCGCCGCGTTGAATATGTCGGACGGTTCGGCACGGCTGTCGGCACAGGCGATCAGCATAATGTTGGGGTCCTGGCCTTCGCCAAGTTCGCGATACAGGCTGGCCTGCTCTGCATAGGCACCGGCGCGAAACCGCCGATAGCCCGAAATCAAGTCATCAATCGATTCCATGTGACGCTTTCCTGACTGCTCGTCGCCTGAGTACTGCATAATCCGCGATCAGCAAGCCGGATCGGGACAATTTGTTAGCGATATGCTTATAATAGTGAAGGAGGCGCCACGGCGCCTGCGACCGCCCATCGCCTTTTCAGGAGACATCCATGACGACTGCAACCGAAGGCTCCAAAGCCTCCCGAAAAGGCCCGACGCGAAGTGAGGCGTCGAAGGCAGCGATCCTCGAAGCAACGCGTGTCGAAATGGCCGAAAACGGTTGGCGGGCCTTCAGCGTCGACAGCGTCGCCAAACGGGCCAGCGCCTCGAAACAGACGATTTACCGCTGGTGGCCGTCCATCGGTGCGATGTGCGTCGATGCTGCCCTCGCCCTTATTCCTGACAGCCCGGATGGTGGTCGCGATCCTCAGGAACGCATTACCGCCCTGATCGTGCCTCTCGAAGCGACCGCCCGTACGGGGCACGGTCACGCGGTTCTGCGCGTTGCCCTGCTGGCTGCTGCAGATGACAAGGAAGCCGGCGAAGTCTGGCGGGCATGGATCAGCCGTGACATTCGCCAGCCTTTGCGCATGCTTTTGGCCGAATTGGCCGGAAAACGCGTTATTCGACGCGATTTCGACCTCGATGAGGTCGTGGAACTCCTGTTGGGGCCGCTCTGGCATCGCCTCATGATCATGCGGGCCCCGGTTCGCGAAGGCTTCTGCGCCGAACAGGCCGGTAATTTCCTGCGTGTTTACGCCACTTTCTAGGATTCCGTCCAAGCCAGCATGAATCTTGCACCGCCCCCGGTAACCAAAGCCGGGGTACCAAGACATGCAACACGGACGCATAAACTGGGTCGATCACGCGAAGGGCGTTTGCATCCTCCTGATCGTCGCGATGTACACGACGCTCAGCTATGGCGACCTGATCCAGCACGATAGCTGGATGACGCCCGCAATTGCCTGGTCCTCGCCTTTTCTGATTCCCGCCTTTTTCGTCCTGGCCGCCCTGTTCCTGAACCTGTCGCTGTTTGGTTCGACAAAGCACTTTTTCGACCGGAAGATCCTGCATTTCGCATATTTCTACCTGGTTTGGATGTTGATCCAGAAAGCGACACTGGATTCCAGCCTGCTCGTGAACGCGCCGACCGCATTCCTGACTGACGTCGTGAGGGCTCTCGCCGAGCCGACCGATAGCCTTGTGCTCGTCTACATGCTGGTTGTGTTCCACGCTGTGACACGACTCACCCGCTTCCTGCCGGCGCGAAAAGTGTTCATTACGGCCGCTCTCACCCAAATCGCGTTTGCAACAGGTTGGATCGATACGGGTTGGACCGTCGCGAACATGTTCGGGACCTGGTATGTCTTCTTCTTTGCGGGCTTTGTTGCCGCGCCTCAGGTGTTCGAACTCGCAGAACGTGTAGGCGGGCATACAAAGCCCTTGTGGAATGTTCTGTTGGGCTGGGCCGTCGCCAATGCCGCTTTCGTGGTCCTTGGCGTGTCCGGCTTGCCGCTGATCAGCCTTGCGCTCGGTTTCGCAGGCACAGCAGCCGTCATCGCGCTCGGCATCCAGCTCAACCGGATCGGTTGGCTGGCAATGGTCGGTTATGCGGGTCGCCACTGCCTGATCATCTACCTGACATTCGTCATTCCGATGACGGCCTTGCAGCATGGCTTCGCCGCGAACGGCCAGGCCACGCACGCGGGCTTGGCCTGCATCGTGATCACGCTGGGCGCCATCGTATTGCCGCTGGTCTTCTATCGTCTCGTCCGCGAGACGCCGCTCAAAGTGCTCTATCGGCGGCCCCGCCGACTGCGTTTGATGAATGCCAGGAATAACGGCTCGGCCAGCCTGTTGCCGCCACCGCCACCGCCAACTGCAGCGCGTAACGCCTGAAGCGACTTATTTCGCGCGGTGCCAGACCATCAACGGGTCGAACGCGCCCGTCTCGGCCGCCTTTTGCAGCTGGGCAATCTGGTCGGATACGGCATTCTTGGCCTGTCCGGGGACGGGCGCGCTGTAGAGCGCCTGGTCGAGACGACATATCTGTTCGAACAGGGCTTCCGATCGCGCGACCAGTTCAAGGAAACGCAACGGCAGGCCCCTGTCACGCTGGGCCTCGGCATCCAGCGGAGGATCATCCCGGCGAATGCGGTATTTCCGGGCGGAGGCCTCTTCGCGGCGCATCTCGCCATCGCGCACGGCTTTCTGCATGACCAGCCAGCTCGCGGCCTGCATCAAGCGCGTCGTCAGCTCCATGCTCCAGGCGGAATAGGTCAGACCGGCCTCGCGCGGCAAAGAACGCGCATGCTCGCGACCCGGGCCATCAAGGTAAGACGCCGTTTCTTCGACCAGCGCCATGCCCCTGCCGAAGACGGTGTCGAAAAGCTTGCCCCCAGTAAAGCTGTTGAGGCTTTCGGAACCGTTTTCGGGTGACCCGTTTACTGCCATCATCAATACCTTAGAACACGAACGCCAATGGGAATATTTAGCTTACAACCCGTTTCCGGGGCCTTAACTCTTTCCGCCAAACAGGGCATCTGCCGCTGATTTCTGGGCCTCTTTCTTGGCGATTTCCACTTCGCAATCCTCGATTCTGCGGCGCAGGACGCGAATGCGCTCATGCAGCTCCTCAATCGACATCTGGTCAAGCGTCTGGGCGCGATTTGTCAGGATCGGTTCTTCTTCGAACACGGCCAAGCCTCCTCTGCATTCGATGGCAGTCTTTCATAAAAACAGAAAGGCAGGCTAGAAGCGACTCCCCGGACGCGATTTTCCTGAAGGAACAAACTGAATGACTGAAATGATGAAAGCCGTGATTGTAGAGGAAGGCGCTCCATTGCGCTGGGGCGAGGTCAAAGCGCCCGTTGCGGGCCCGGGCGAAGTGCTTGTCGAGATTGCTGCTGCGGGTCTCAACCGCGCGGACCTGATTCAGCGCACCGGGGCCTATCCACCGCCTCCGGGCGCCTCGCCGATCCTCGGGCTGGAGATATCGGGACACATCAAGGCCCTCGGCGACGGGGTCACCCGCTGGAAAGTCGGTGACGCGGTGTGCGGCCTGCTGGCTGGCGGTGGGTATGCCGAGCTGGCAAGCATCGACCAGGGGTCTCTCCTCCCTGTCCCGGCGGGCATGGACATGGTGAACGCGGCCTGTTTCCCGGAAGCCCTGTTTACCGTCTGGGCGAACGTGTTTGATCGCGTCGGACTGAAGGCGAGTGAGGATTTCCTCTGTCATGGCGGCACAAGCGGTATCGGCGTGATGGCCATCCAGATGGCGCGGGTCGCGGGTGCCGGGAAAATCTTCGCGACCGCAGGCAGCGCCGAGAAGTGCGCCCTGGCCACCGACCTTGGCGCCGACCGGGCGATCAATTATCGCGAGGAGGATTTCGAAGCCATTGTCCGCGCTGAGGGCGGCGCCGACGTCATTCTCGACATGGTCGGCGGCGAATACGTGCAGAAAAACATCGGCGCGGCGAAGATTGACGGCCGGATCATCAATATTGCCTACCAGAACGGCTTTCAGACCACCGTGAACTTCGCGCCAGTCCTCATGAAACGCCTGACCCTCGCCGCGACGACCTTGAGGGCCCGCCCGGTGCCCGAGAAACAGCGGATTCGGGATGCGGTGGAGAAGGATTTCTGGCCGCATGTCGTATCCGGCCGGATACGCCCGGTTCTCGACAGCAAATTTGCCTTTGAAGATGCCGAGACCGCGCATGCCCGGATGGGCGAAGGCAAGCATTCGGGCAAGATCATCCTCGCGCGGTGAAGTGAGCGGCTTTCCATTCCGGGCTGATTGGCCTATAAGAGACGCAGGTTCCAAGCTTGCCTGAAACCTTGACCGCCCGGCACGAAGTGTCGGGCGGCTGCATTTCAGGCCCCAACGCGCTCCAAGGAGACACCCATGTCCGAGATTCTTATGCCCAAGGCGACAGCCGTCTGGCTGCTGGACAATACGACACTGACCTTTACCCAGATCTCCGCCTTTTGCGGCCTGCACCATCTCGAGGTGAAAGGCATCGCTGACGGAGACGTCGCCGAGAACATGCGCGGCGTCGACCCGATTGCCGGCGGTATCCTGTCGCGCGAGGAAATTGCACGTGGCGAAGAGAACCCTGATTATGTTCTGAAAATTGCCGCGTCCAAGATCGCGCACATCCCCCAGCCGCCGCGCAAGGGCAGCCGGTACACGCCTGTCGTCCGCCGCGCTGACAAGCCGGATGCCGTTGCATGGTTCATCCGCAACCACCCGGAAGTGTCGGACGCGCAGATTTCCAAGACGATCGGAACGACGAAATCGACGATCAACAATGTGCGCGACAAGTCACACTGGAATTCCCAGAATATCCGCCCGGTCGACCCGGTCACGCTGGGCCTTTGCACACAGATCGAGCTGGATGAAGTGATCGCCAAGTCGGCTGACAAACGCCGTCGCATCGAGGCCGAAAAAGGCCTGAATGCAGAAGGCCCGGGCCTGGTGCCGACGCAGGACGATGCCGCCGGATACGAGCCGGAAAAGGAAGAGCGTCAGAAAGACGTGTCCGCCGCCGACGTCTTCCGCGACTTCAGCTAGCCTAATCTGCAGCTACGCCTGCAGTTTCCGCAGAAAAATGTAGAACGCACCTGCGCCACCATGGCGCTGGTGCGCTTCGGCGTAACCCGAGACGATTTTCCTGGCATCCGGCGTTTCGAGCCAGCCGAGGAAGTTGCGCTTCAGGACGCCTTCTCCCAGTCGGCCCTTTCCTGTAATCACCAATACACAACGCGCGCCATCTGCCTGCGCGCCTGACAGGAAGCCGGGCAGGATTCGCGCGGCGCTTGCCTGGGTGTGACCGTGCAGGTCGAAGGTGGCAGAGACGACCAGCTTTCCCCGTTTTACGCGCTTCTCTTTCCCCCGATTTGCGGGTGTGGCCGGGGGGAGCTGAGGGGGTGGCGAGGGGGTGGCAGGTCCTGAAACCGGGCGCCGCAAGGGCGCGGCAGGAGGTGTGGTGCGGGGGAGGTTCGCCGGCTCACCGGCCTCGACCGCCGAAATGAGCGCTTCGAAATCTGATGTCTCCGGACCGATCCGTTTGATCGACTTGGCGACGCGCGACCAGGCTTTTGCTTCTTCAGGGGTCAGGCGGCGCTTCGACATGGGCCTCGTCTAGGGCGCGAACGGCGGAACGCCAAGGCCGGACGCGTCGGACACCTGCATCGCGCGGATCAAGCGTTCGGCCACACTGCGCGGCAAGAGCACCCAGAGCCGTCCCGGCGCGTTCATGGTTCCGGCGCGCGAACCGGCTTCCGGGCCGGTACCGAAATAGAGATCGCCGCGCACGGCGCCCTTGATCGCGCCGCCTGTGTCCTGCGAGATCAGCAGGCCCGACCAGTTGCCTCCCAGGCCCGGCGCCGTGGTTTGCACGAACATGGGCACGCCCAGCGGCTGGATGCTGGTGTCGACGGCCATCGAGCCGAGCGGTGTCAGCGGCACGCCCTGGGCGCCGACCGGGCCGAGCGTCGGGTCACCTTCCGGTTCGGCCCGGAAGAACACAAAGCGCGGATTCTGGTTCATCGCGAGGCGGGCCTCGGCCGGACCCGCCCTGTCCATCCAGGCCCGTATGCCCTGCATATTGGCCTCGCCGCGCGAGATGCGGCCCGTCTCCATCAGCCAGTTGGCGGTTGACCGGAAGGGCTGGCCATTATGGGCGGCATAGACGGCACGGGTGGTGGATCCATCCGGAAACCTGAGCCGGCCCGACCCCTGAATTTGCAGGAAGAAGACATCCGACGGATGCGCATAGGCAATCGCGGTCACACCATTGCGGGTAATCTCCTCGCGCGCCGGATAGGGCCGCGTTTTGCCGTTCGGCTGACGCTGGAGGGGCGAGGCGCCGTTCGGAATAAGGTCAGCGGGCAGGGCCGGGACAGGTTCGGTATAAGGCGGAACGGGGCTGCGGCGCGCTTCATAGGTCGGCTCGAAATAGCCTGTGAACCGGCTCGCGCCATCTGGCGACAGGGCTTCGATCGGGATGAAAAGCGTTTCAAAGGCGGTGCGCGCACCGGGTTCATCATGCGTGCGCTGGAGCGCCGCGCAGGCCGGCAGCCATTCCGAAACAGTGCCGGCCCATGTCGCGTTGGCCGAGACATAATCAGCCTTGGGCCGCTTCGAGAGGCGCGCGCAGCTGCGCTTGAACGCCTGCAGACTCGGTGTCAGCCCGGCCGACGACCAGCCGGGAAGGTCAGCATAGGCTTGTGGCGCGCCAGTCATTGAAGGCGGTGCCTTCAGAACGGCGACGTCCTGTCCCGGATAGACGATTGGCGGGCGCAGCGAGCTCTGGCACGAGACCAGCGCGAGCGACAGGCAGATGATGGCGAGCGAGCGAAGCATGGCGCAATTTATGGCCCGCTTCGCGCGCGCCTGTCATCCTAAAGATGCTGCTTGTTTCAGGCTTGCGCCTAGTTGGCCGCTTCGACGTCGTCGAGGATCCAGTTCGGGTCGGCAGCTGTCACGTCCCGCATAAAGGTCCAGACTTCCCTTGCCGTACGGGTGGTTTCCCCGTCGCCAAGATCGGCCTCGTAGCGGATCATGATCCGCGCCATGCGGCCATCAAGCTCTGCACTGTCGATCTCGGCCCGCTTGATGCGCAGCAGTTCGAATGTCTTTTCATCCGGGACCCTGGCAGATATCGCCGCGTCCCACGCCTCATAGACATCGTCGTCGAGCAGCGGGCGCAGCGTGTCGCGATCACCCCGCGCAAAGGCGGCAACAATCATCTGGTAGGCCGCTTTCGCGCCCTGCATGAACTCCGCAGCTGAAAAGCTGTTGTCGGCATTATAGATTTCTTCGAGACCGCCCGCAGCAGGACCCGTGAAGATGGGGCGTTCGGCATGATCCCGGCGCTGGCGACGCGCGGCAAGGTCTGTTGGCGCAGAGTCCAGAGGCGCCTGGGACGGTGTCGGGCGCTGCACGGGCCGGTCGTCTCCGCCGCGGCCGAGCGCCATGTAAAGACGTGACAGCACGATCAGCGCCACGGCTGCAAGCACAAGAACCTCGATCACTGGGTCGAACATTTAGAGCAAATTTCCTTCAGGCATTCGGCGGTGTCCTATCTAGATAGTCACTATGGCCTTGTGAAGCCAGTGATGCGTTGCGCCATGGGAGGCCGCATGCTAGGCGCGCGGTGCGATCCAGGTAGAGGAAACATCATGACAGACACGAGCGCACCGGGAAACCCCACTCCCCCACAGGACCCCAATGGCGATAAAGCACCCGCACCGGTTATGCGCGTTCTCGGCCAGTATGTGAAAGACCTGTCGTTCGAAAATCCGGGCCATGCCCCTGTCCAGGCGCAGCCAAACATCGACCTTGGCATCGACGTCGGCGCCAAGCCGCACGCTGACGGCAATGGCCTGTTCGAAGTGTCGCTGAAACTGTCCGCGAAAGCGATGTCCGATGGCCAGGTCATGTTTATCTCGGAACTCGACTATGCCGGCCTGTTCCAGCTGCAGAACGTTGCCCAGGACCAGCTTGAGCCCATGTTGCTGATCGAATGCCCGCGCCTGCTATTCCCGTTCGCCCGCCGGATCATTGCCGAGATCACACGCGAAGGCGGCTTCCCGCCCCTGCTGATCGACCCGGTCGACTTTGTCGCGCTGTACCAGGCCCAGGTGCGCCGCGCTGCAGGTGGTCCCGCTCCGACCCAGCAATAGGCCTCAGGCCTGTTTCCAGAGACAATCGGGGCCAAGCGTCTCGATGAAATGCGCGTGAGCGGCCTGCTCAGATGCCGTGAGCAAGGACGCGAGCGGCGTTGGCCGCTGCCGCGCGGCACGGCGTTCACCTGTGCCCGAATCCTCGGTCGGTGCATCAAAGGAGAAGGCCCGCGCCCGCCCCCCCAGCAATTCGAGGTAGACGCTGGCCAGGAGCTGGCTGTCGAGCAGGGCCCCGTGCAGCGTGCGGCTTTCGAGCGAGATTTCGAAACGCTTGCAGAGCGCATCGAGACTCGCCGGCGCGCCGGGATATTTCTTGCGCGCCATGGCGGCGGTATCGATGAAGCGATCATCCCCGATCAGGGGCCGTCCGCAGAGCGCAAGCTCCATGTTGAGAAATCCGCGATCGAAGCCGGCATTGTGCGCGACCAGCATGTCGTCGCCGATGAATTCGAGGAAAGCCCCGACGACGTGCTCTTCCTCGAAGAATGGAGCGTCTTTCAAGTGGTCGTCCGTAATGCCGGTGATGCGGACCGTGTCGGCAGAAACGGGGCGACGCGGGTGGATCAGTGTGCGGAACGTCTTGCCGGTCGGGATATGATTGATCATCTCGACTGCGCCAATCTCAATAATCCGGTCGCCCTCATTCGGATTGAGGCCTGTCGTTTCGGTATCGAAGGCTATTTCGCGGATGAGCGTGGTCATGCGTGGTCTTCCTCGTCCTTGCGATTCATCAACGCGATTATGGCGCGAACCAGGTCGCGCGCAAACTCGAAACCGTGCTCGGTCGGGATGATGAAATCGGCACGTGCACGTTTTTCAGCATCGGGCACCTGGCGGGCGAGAATGGATTCAAAGGCCTGCTCGGTCATGCCGGGGCGCGACAGGACACGGTCGCGCTGGACGGCTGCGGAGGCCGTGACGACGACAACATAGTCGCAGAACTGCCAGCCGCCGGTTTCATACAGGAGCGGAATGTCGATCACCACGAACGGGGCGCCCGATTCGCGGGCCGCCTGGCGGAAATCATGCTGGGCTGCACCGGCGAGCGGGTGAACGATGGCTTCGAGCTGTTTCATCGCCTCGGCATCGTCGAGCACGCGTTCCCGCAGGCGAATGCGATCAATGGCGCCATCGACGACGACGCCCGGAAAGGCAGCTTCGACGGGTGCGACGGCGGCGCCGCCCTTCGCATAAAGCGCATGGACGGCCGCGTCGGCATCATAGACCGGCACGCCTTCTTCGCGGAACAGCTCTGCGGTTGCAGATTTCCCCATGCCGATGGAGCCTGTCAGCCCAAGGATGATCATGTCGTAGCCTCCACGATGGCGCGGCACCGCGCCTCGGCACTCTCCATATCCGGCACAATGTCGAACCAGAGCTCGAACGCGAAGGCCGCTTGCGCGACCAGCATGCCAAGGCCGTCCATTGTGCGCCAGTCCTGTGCGATCGCATGGGCAAGCGTCGGCGCGGCCGCCTTTCCATAGCTGATATCGTAGAACGTCCTGCCGGTGCCCTTGGGCAGTTCGAGCGCTTGTCCGGTATGTCCGAGACTCACCGTATTGACGACCAGTTCGGCGGTCGCAAGGCGCGCAAGGCCGACATCCAATGTGCAGATCTCGGGCTTCGTCAAAAGATCGTCGGCAATCTCCCGTGCACGCGATAGGGTCCGGTTGCATATGGTGAGGTTTGCGCGGAGATCGGTCAGCACGACAGCCAGCGCCCGGGCGGATCCGCCGGCCCCGAGGAGAAAGACATTCTTTCCAGCCACGTCCAGGCCAGCCTTGTCGAGCGTATGGATGAAACCGGGCGCATCCGTATTGTCTGCGCGCCAACCGCCGGAATCGGTGCGGGTCAGCGTGTTGGCTGCGCCGATGCGCCGGGCGAGATCGCCCTTTTCCTCTGCCAGCGCGAGCGCGGCCTGCTTGTGGGGCAGGGTGATGTTGAGCCCGCGCGCGCCCTGGCGTGTCAGGGTTGCGAGCGCCTCTTCCAGTTCGCCCGCAGCCACCTGCATGGCCTTGTAGGTGGCGTCGATGCCGTGTTCGCGCAGCCACTCATTGTGGATGAGCGGCGAGAGCGAATGGGCGATCGGGTCGCCGATGACGCCATAGAGACCGGTCATGATGCCATCGCTCCGCGCGTGCGGAAATAGTCCAGCAGCGGCAATAGCGGCAAGCCGAGTATCGAGAAATAGTCGCCCTCGATTTTCGTGAAGAGCTGCGCGCCGAGCCCTTCGAGCTGGTAGGCGCCAACGGTCGAGAGCAGCGCGTCGCCGGCACGTTCGACATAGGATTCGATAAAGTCTTCGCTGAGCGGACGCATGGTGAGTTTCGGCCGGGCGAGATGGCGCCAGACAGGCGCGCCGTCTTCGCAGACGACAATGGCGGTTTCCAGCGTATGCGTCTTGCCCGAAAGCTTGCGCAAATGATCGCGCGCACCGGCGAGGTCTGCGGGCTTGTCGAAGGCCTCATTTTCCAGCGACAGCATCTGGTCGCCGCCGATAACAAGGCCCGGCATACGGCTGGACACTTTCACGGCCTTGAGCTCGGCCAGTTTCATGGCCTGGTCGCGCACCGACATGCCCTGGGCCCGCAGGGCGTCCTTGACGGCATCTTCGTCGACATTCGGCCGGACACTGGTGGCTTGAACGCCAGCGCCTGCGAGCAGGTCACGCCGGCTGGCGCTGCCCGATGCAAGGATGATGTCGGGGCTCATAACTGGGCGCGCCGTTCATTCAGGAGGTTCAGGATGGCGGCCGCTGTTTCCTCGACCGAGCGGCGTGAGACATCGATGGTTTTCCACTTGTTGCGCTGGAACAGGCGGTTGGCCTGGGTGACCTCGTCACGCACCGCGTCTTCATCGGCATAGACGGTGTGCTCGTCCTGGTTCAGCGAGATCAGGCGCTGACGCCGAATCTGCACAAGGCGCTCAGCGCTGATCTTGAGGCCGACGACCATCGGGCCCTTCTCGCCGAACTCCTCGATAAAGGAAGGCAGCTGGACGCCGGGCACGAGCGGGATATTGCCGGCGCGAACCTTGCGGTTGGCAAGATAGACGCAGGTTGGCGTCTTGGACGTGCGGCTGACACCGAGGAGGATGACGTCGGCGCCGATCAACCCGTCGACATTCTGGCCGTCATCATGGGCCAGCGTGAAATTGATCGCTTCCATCCGGTCGAAATAGTCCTGGTCGAGCGCATGCTGGCCGGCGACCTTGTGGTTGGCCGCGATGCCGAGATGCCGGCCGAGCATGGCGATGGAGGCATCAAGGACGGGCAGGGTGGCCACGCCGCGTTCGCGGCAGAAGGATTCCAGCCGGGCGCGCAGGGCTTCGTCAGAAATCGTGTACCAGACGACGCCGGGGGCCGCCTCGATCTCGCGCATCACCCGCTCAAGCTGGCGCTCCGAGCGGACGAGGTAGTAGTTGTGTTCGAGCGCCTGAACATTCTCGAACTGGGCGCAGGCTGCGCGCTGGACGGCATTCAGGGTTTCGCCCGTGCTGTCTGACACGAGGTGAACGTTGAAATAGATGCTCGGGCGTTGTGGACTGGGCATGGCCCACTCTCTTGCCGATGGCCGACCGTTTTCACAAGGCCTGTGTACAAGCTGTGGACAGGTGAATCGTCACACCGGGAGTCACAATCCATCCACATGCGACCGAATCTGACTCCCGAGTATTCCCGCTATGTTTCATCCTGTGACTCCATAAGGGGCGTTAACCTGCCATTAACCCACGCCGCGATTGATGGTTAAGCGAGTGTTAACGGGGTGCGACACCCTGTGACTCGCGTGTGGATTTCGCTGGACAAATCCTGTGAGTGGCCTTTCTCCCCTGATATCACCGGATAGTAATAGTAAGCGCCCTGACGGGCTTTTGAGATATGAGGGATTTGAGGGTCATGGGGCAAACCGGCACACCAAAACTGATCAGTGTCCTTGGTGGAACGCCTGCCAAGAGGCCTCCGGTATGGATGATGCGCCAGGCCGGGCGACACTTGCCGGAATATCTCGAGCTGAGATCGCGGGCCAAGAACTTTCTCGATTTCTGCTATACGCCGTCAATGGCAACGGAAGCGACGCTGCAGCCCATTCGCCGCTATGGCATGGATGGGGCCATCCTGTTTGCCGATATCCTGCTGATCCTTGACGCGATGGGCCTGGGCGTCGAATTCGAGAAAGGTGTCGGGCCGATCGTGCAGCAGATCGAGTCGGCGGCAGACCTCGGCAAGGTGCCGGCAATCAAGGCGGCTGACAGGCTGGCGCCGGTCTATGAGACGGTTGCGCGGGTCAAGGCCGAGCTGCCAAAGGAGACAGCCCTGATCGGTTTTGCCGGATCACCCTGGACGGTGAGCCTGTATGCGATCGAGGGCCGCGGCAAGACCGACAAGTCGCTGGCCTGGCGCTGGGCCCATGGACGGCCGGACGAACTGGCCGCCGTGATGGATTATGTGATCGAAGCGACAGCGCATTACCTGGTGAAACAGGTTGAAGCCGGAGCCGATGCCCTGATGCTGTTCGACAGCTGGGCCGAAGGCCTGCCGGACAATATTTTCCGCGAAGTCATCATCCGGCCGACCACGAAACTCGTGGCGATGCTACGCGACATGGGCGTGACCGTGCCGATTACCGGGTTCCCGCGCGGCGCGGGCGCGATGTTGCCGGAATATGCGCGGGTGACCGGCGTAACGGCTGTCGGTCTGGATACCGCCGCAGTGCCATTATTCGTGAATACGGCACTGCCGGAGGGCATGCCGGTTCAGGGACATCTCGACCCGCTCCTGCTGATCGAAGGCGGCGAGCGGCTTGATGCGCGCGTGCGGGACCTGGTGGAAGCCTATGCCGGCCGACCCCATATATTCAATCTGGGGCATGGCGTCCGGCCGGAAACGCCGATCGCGAATGTCGAGCGTGTCCTGAAAATCGTCCGGGAAGGCTGATCGCTGATGGGTCGCAGAATCGCTGTTGTACTGTTCAATCTCGGGGGGCCTGACGGGCCTGATGCCGTACAACCGTTCCTGCGCAACCTGTTCGACGATCCGGCGATCATCCAGGCGCCGCTGCCCATCCGGTGGGCTTTGGCGCGGTTGATCTCGAAGACACGGGCGCCGTCTGCCCGGAAGAATTATGCCCTGATGGGCCCCGGCGGCGGATCGCCGCTGCTGCCCGAGACCGAGAAACAGGCCGAAGCGCTGCAGATACAGCTGGCGGCGGCGCTGCCTGGCGATGAGGTGCGCACCTTTATTGCAATGCGCTACTGGCACCCGTTCACGAAAGACACGGCCAGGGATGTCACAGCCTGGGGCGCCGATGAAGTCGTGCTGCTGCCGCTGTATCCGCAATTCTCCACGACCACGACGGGTTCATCCCTTAAGGAATGGAAGAAGCATTTTGCCGGACCCACACGCACGGTGTGCTGCTATCCGTTCGAGGAGAGCTTCATCGCCGCGCATGTCGACCAGATCATGGCGGCCTTCGACAAGGCGGGCCGGCCGGCTGGTGTGCGACTGCTGCTGTCTGCGCATGGCCTGCCGGAAAAGATCGTGGCGGCCGGCGATCCCTACCAGTGGCAGTGCGAGACGCTTGTGGCGATGATCGCCGCGCGCGTGCCGCAGGACTGGGATGTTGTCGGATGCTACCAGTCGCGGGTGGGTCCGCTGAAATGGATCGGTCCATCGACCGATGCCGAAGTCGAACGTGCGGCCAAGGACAAGCGGAATATCCTGATCGCGCCGATCGCCTTTGTTTCAGAGCATATCGAAACGCTGGTGGAACTGGGCGAAGAATACAAATTGCTCGCCGAGCAGCATGATGCGCCGAGCTATACGCGCGTCGAGGCTCTCGGAGTGCATCCGGGCTTTATCCGGACACTGGTCGGCGAGACACTCGCAGCCCTGGATATGAGTGAGAGCATCCGGTCGTGTGCCGGCAGCCGCCTTTGCCCGACGGGCGCGTCTGGATGTCCGCACGCTGATGTGGCACGGAAAGCCGGGCAGGCCGTGAAAGTGGCGGCAGATTAGGGGCCGGATCTGATGCTGTATCTCTGGGTGAAGGCGCTGCACATCATTTTCGTCGTCGCATTGATGGCGAGCCTGCTGGTCTATCCGCGCTACAAGATCCACCAGCTGTCGAGCAGCCCGGGCGAGCCGCTTTACGAAGCGATGAAGAAATCCTCGTACCAGCTGCGCATGATCATCATGAACCCGAGCCTGGTACTTGTCTGGGTTTTTGGTCTGACAATGCTCTGGATGAACCAGGGTTTGCTGTCGCAAGGCTGGCTGCACGCAAAACTGGTGCTCGTGCTGATCCTCTCCGGCATGCACGGCTATTTCGTCCGGCTCGGCAAAAAGGTCGACCGGGGTGGCGACGGCGTGTCGGCCAGGCAGCTGCGCATGCTGAACGAAGTGCCGTTCCTGCTGATGATCGTCATCGTCATACTGGTGGCCGTGAAGCCGTTCTGAGGCCCAAAAGCCATTGGAGCTTGACGAAACGGCCCTGCATGGCCCATATGCGCTCAACCGGCGCACAGTCCTTGTGCAGCGCGTTTTCCATTTTCGCCCGGTTTCCCCAATCCAGTCTTTAACCCGACTTACATCCGGATTCTCCCTGAATGGCTTCCTCCATGCTAGACAACGTTACCAGCGTCACCCTGCGCGAACTCAAAGCAAAATCGCCGGAAGAGCTGTTGCTCTATGCCGAAGAGCTTGAGGTCGAGAACGCGTCGGCGCTGCGCACACAGGACATGCTGTTCGCGATCCTGAAGGAGCTGGCCGACAGCGAAGTCGAGATTACGGGCCTTGGAGTGCTGGAAGTGCTGACCGACGGTTTCGGCTTCCTGCGCTCGCCGGAATCGAATTACCTGCCAGGCCCGGACGACATCTATGTCAGCCCGGAAGTACTGAAAAAGGCGAATATCCGGACCGGCGACACCGTCGAGGGGCCGATCACGGCGCCGCAGGACAACGAGCGCTATTTTGCCCTGACCGACGTTTCGAAAATCAATTTCGAGGAGCCCGAGAAGGCCCGCCAGAAGGTCCACTTTGACAACCTGACACCCCTTTATCCCGAAGAGCGGATGAAGATGGAAAGCCGCGATCCCACCAAAAAGGATCGCTCGGGCCGGGTCATCGATATCGTCGCGCCAATCGGCAAGGGCCAGCGCGCGCTGATCGTTGCGCCGCCACGTACGGGTAAAACCGTTCTGCTGCAGAACATTGCGGCCGCCATCGAAGAGAACCATCCGGAATGCTACCTGATCGTGCTGCTGATCGACGAGCGTCCGGAAGAAGTGACCGACATGCGCCGGACCGTGAAAGGCGAAGTTGTCGCCTCCACGTTCGATGAGCCTGCCACCCGCCACGTCCAGGTCGCCGAAATGGTGATCGAGAAGGCGAAACGCCTCGTCGAGCACAAGCGCGACGTTGTCATCCTGCTCGACTCGATCACGCGTCTTGGCCGCGCCTACAACACGACCGTGCCGAGCTCCGGCAAGGTGCTGACCGGTGGTGTTGATGCCAACGCATTGCAGCGCCCGAAACGGTTCTTCGGCGCAGCCCGGAACGTAGAAAATGGTGGCTCACTCACAATTGTTGCCACGGCACTGATCGATACTGGCAGCCGGATGGACGAAGTG
>TARA_R110000751_G_scaffold271365_3_pt1 | contig 86909 bp, 81 predicted proteins | sample TARA_R110000751 | Tara Oceans TARA_R110000751 (sample SAMEA4398001) | marine metagenome | biome: Polar Biome; feature: [MES] marine water layer (ENVO:01000295) within the mesopelagic zone...; material: water (ENVO:00002006), including particulate matter (ENVO:01000060) such... | reverse complement strand
CGCGATTCGCGCTCCCGCCTGTCGCGCGCTGGTAAAGGGCAAAGATGAGCGATCAAAACACAGCTGCTTCCTCCCCGGTGGATCCTGCCTATGCCCTTACCCGCCGCAATGGCTTCATATTGGCTGCGGCCAATGCTTTTATCGGCGCCTGTGCACCGATATCCATTTCGCTGGGTGGAATTGTCGGCGATTACCTGCTGGATGAAGACAAATCCATGGCGACTGCCCCGGTCACCGGTTTCAATGTCGGTGTTGCGCTGGGTGCTTTGCCTGCGGCCTGGCTGATGCGACTGGTCGGTCGGCGTTATGGTTTCATGAGTGGTGCGCTGTTCAGCGGGCTTGGCGGGCTGGTGGCAGCAACCGCACTGTTTCAATCGAATTTCTGGCTCTTTGCCTTTGGCCTTCTGATTGTTGGCATTGGCGGAGCCTTTGTTCAGCAATATCGTTTTGCGGCCGCTGACAATGCACCGGCAGGCCTGAAGGCACAGGCCATTTCCTGGGTGCTGATCGGCGGTATATTTGCTGCCATAATCGGGCCGCAGACGGTGATTTTCACGCGCGACTTTTTTGAGCCGGTGCTGTTTGCCGGGGCCTATGCGGCGCTGATCGGGCTATCGTTGATCGGTTTTGCCATACTGTCCTTTCTGCGGGTGCACGAAAATACCGTGCTGCTGGAGCATGAAGTCGAGGAACCGGCACGCCCGCTGATGGAGATCGTTACACAGCAACGGTTCATCACTGCGCTGGCCTGTGGTGTCACCAGCTTTGCCCTCATGTCGTTCATGATGACAGGTGCGCCTCTGGCGATGATCGGTTGCGGATTTTCCACAGACATTGCCACGCTGGGAATTCAGTGGCACGTGCTGGCCATGTTTGGACCCAGCTTTTTCACCGGGAAACTGATTGCCCGATTTGGTCGCGAGACCATCGTGGCGACCGGGCTTTCCCTGCTGATCGCCTGTGCATTCGTGGCCAGCCTTGGCATAGAATTGTGGAATTTCTGGTTCGCGCTGGTGCTGCTCGGCGTCGGCTGGAATTTCGGATTTATCGGTGCGACCGCCATGGTGACCAGCACCTATCGTTCATCGGAGAAGAACAAGGTTCAGGGCGTTCATGACGTCATTCTGTTCAGCACGGTGGCCTTCAGTTCGCTGATGTCGGGCCAGGTTCTCAACGCCTTTGGGTGGGATGGAATCAACATGATCATGTGGCCAATTGCCCTCGTCTGTCTGGGAATTCTGGGCCTGCAGGTGATGAGTGACCGGAAAAATCGTGTGTCAGCCGCCTGAAACGACATCTTTCGACTGAAAGCCGGTGAGATTTGCCAACTAAACCTTGACGAGACCGGACGGTCCCGCCAACATCCGCGCGATTCATCGATAGGCTGGCAATAGGTCAGTATGTCGCATTGTTTAACAGTCGGGTCATGGGGGTTCCAGCCCGGCGAAATGGAGGAATGGCATTGTCAATACTACTCGCTGTCATCGCCTGCGGTCTGCTTTCAATCGTCTATGCAATATGGGCGACTCAATCGGTGCTTGCTGCCGATCAGGGGAATGAGCGGATGCAGGAGATCGCCGGCGCCATACGTGAGGGCGCACAGGCTTATTTGAACCGTCAATACTCAACAATTGCAGTGGTCGGAGCAGTTGTTTTCGTCATTACATGGTTCCTGTTATCGTCGCTCGCTGCTTTCGGTTTTCTGATTGGCGCCGTGCTTTCGGGTGCAGCAGGCTATATCGGCATGCATGTTTCCGTAAGGGCCAACGTCCGCACGGCACAGGCTGCTTCGAACAGCCTGGCTGCCGGTCTTGACATTGCCTTCAAGTCCGGTGCCATCACCGGTATGCTTGTTGCTGGTCTGGCGCTGCTTGGCGTGTCGGTCTATTTCTATATCCTGACCGGTCCCATGGGGCTGGCTGTTGGTGATCGCTCGGTAATCGATTCCCTGGTGGCGCTTGGTTTTGGTGCCTCGCTGATTTCCATTTTTGCCCGTCTGGGCGGTGGTATCTTCACCAAGGGTGCTGATGTCGGTGGTGACCTTGTCGGCAAGATCGAAGCCGGTATTCCGGAAGATGACCCTCGCAACCCGGCAACTATTGCCGACAATGTCGGTGACAATGTAGGCGACTGTGCAGGCATGGCTGCGGATCTGTTCGAAACCTATGCTGTGTCGATCGTCGCAACGATGGTTCTTGCAGCCATTTTCTTTGCAGGTTCAGCGGTGCTTGAAAGCGTCATGATCTATCCACTGGTGATCTGTGCAACCTGTATCATCACATCCATTGTTGGTGCCTTCTTTGTGAAGCTCGGCTCCAATGGTTCGATCATGGGCGCTCTCTACAAGGGGCTTGCCGTTACGGGTCTGTTGTCGATCGTCGGTCTGGCCATTGCCACGCAGGTGACCATAGGCTGGGGGCAGGTTGGCGATGCAGCCTTTACCGGAATGAACCTTTTCGTCTGTGGTATCATCGGTCTGATCGTAACCGGTCTGATCGTTGTAATCACCGAGTATTACACAGGGACCAACAAACGCCCGGTCAATTCGATTGCCCAGGCTTCGGTCACCGGTCATGGAACGAACGTCATTCAGGGTCTCGCGATTTCATTGGAATCAACGGCCCTGCCGGCGATCGTCATCATTGCCGGTATCATCTCGACAAACCAGCTGGCTGGTCTGTTCGGGACTGGTATTGCGGTGACGGCCATGCTCGGCATAGCTGGCATGATTGTTGCACTCGACGCTTTTGGACCAGTAACGGACAATGCCGGTGGTATTGCCGAAATGGCCGGTCTGCCAGCGGAAGTGCGCAAGTCGACAGACGCGCTGGATGCCGTTGGCAACACCACCAAAGCGGTTACCAAAGGTTATGCCATCGGTTCCGCCGGTCTTGGTGCTCTGGTGCTGTTTGCTGCCTATTCCAACGACCTGGATTTCTTCGTCAAGAATGCGGAGACCTATCCGTATTTTGCCGGAATGGGTGACATTTCGTTCAGCCTGTCCAACCCATATGTGGTGGCCGGACTGATATTCGGTGGCATGATTCCCTACCTGTTTGGCGGCATCGCCATGACAGCGGTCGGTCGCGCAGGTGGCACGGTCGTCCAGGAAGTGCGTCGGCAGTTCAAGGAAAATCCAGGCATTCTGGAAGGTACTGTGCGTCCCGATTATGCCCGTGCTGTGGACATGCTCACCCGCTCGGCCATCAAGGAAATGATCATTCCTTCCTTGCTGCCGGTTCTGGCGCCATTGGTGGTCTATTTCGGTGTCCTGCTGATCTCCGGATCGAAGGCGTCGGCTTTTGCTGCTCTGGGTGCCTCCCTGCTGGGTGTGATCGTCAATGGCCTTTTCGTTGCCATTTCGATGACATCAGGTGGCGGTGCCTGGGACAACGCCAAGAAGTCCTTTGAGGACGGTTTTGTCGATTCCGATGGTGTGAAGCACGAAAAGGGCAGTGAAGCCCATAAAGCCTCAATCACCGGTGACACGGTGGGTGATCCTTACAAGGACACTGCAGGACCTGCAGTCAATCCTGCCATCAAGATCACCAATATCGTTGCCCTGCTTCTCCTTGCAGTCCTGGCGCACTCATAAGCGCCCATTGCGTTCAAAGAAAAACCCCGCGGAGCGATCCGCGGGGTTTTTGTTTTCAGGCTGGTTTTGTTTTGCAGTCGGTCTCGGTAGCAAATACCTCAGCCTTGCAATCGCTCCCGAGGAGCGATCACCAATTTCTATTCACCGCCAAAGATTCGTTTCGCAGCGCTTTCGCCGGATGTACCAACCGAAGACAGGACCCGGCTCAGGAATGTTTCTTCCTTGCCGCCGGTTGCCGTCGTGCGGGTGATCGTATTGAACACCTTGCCGTCTTCAAGCGTATAATTTGCAATGCGCGATACGGTGTCGTCCTCGCCGAAATAGACAGCCAATATGGATTGCTGCACGAGACGCGGTTTCATGAACATTGCACCGCGAACGCGTTTTTGCGAGATGTAATAATAGGCTTCAGCGCCATAATCCGCTTTTGTTGTTGGAGTGCCCAGTGAAAGCAGAACCTGCTCACGGCTGGAACCCGGCGGTACAAGCTCAAGTGTCTGGCTGTCGACTACATAGCCCTGTGTCAGGACTTCGCTGGTGGAGCAGCCGGAAAGACTCGTTGCCGTGAGGCCAATGACCACCATGCTCGACAAAATAATCTGCCGACTCGTATTGAATTGACGCGATTTCAACAATATCTCCCCTGTCTCTATACAGCCCCAGCCGTTGCTTTTCCTGTCTGCTTCGGTAAACCAGCAACGCAAAGGATGCAACCGGGGCAGGGAATGAATTCTTCCAATGACGTAAACCGGTGCCAAAAATAAGGCAGCAAGGGAAAATCATGGTCTTCGGATACTTTAGCCGAAAAAGGAAAAATCGCGAAATCGTTGATGGGCTTTACCGGCAATTGACACAGGTTGCGCGTGATCCGGTCTATTATGCCGAAATGCAGGTTCCCGACACGGTGATGGGCCGCTTCGAAATGCTGTCTTTGGTGATGGTTCTGTTCTTTCGCCGGACCGACAAGGCCGGGGTCGCTGTCAAGCAGCTGGCCCAGGATGTTGTGGATACGTTTTTCGAGGATATCGACCATTCCATCCGTGAACTCGGTATTGGTGATTCCGGCGTTCCAAAGCGTATGAAAAAGCTGGCCCGCATGTTCTATGGTCGTGCGCAGTCCTATGGCAATGCGCTTAACGATGCCAATGTCAGCGATCTTGCAGTGGCGTTGAAACGCAATATCTATCCAGTGGAAGGCAAGGCTGGTCTGGCGGTCGAAGAGAAACAACCTGTGGACATGACGCCGCTGGCACAAAAGGCCATGCATCTTGATGGTGTATTTTCCAGGCTGGACGAGGCAAACCTTCTGGACGGTCAGTTGGATATAGCAGCGGTTACCAGGTGATCATGACACATATCGCTGCGGTTGCCCGGTGACCAGTTTGCTGAATAGAGGTGCGCGCAGTGCAGATTGCCAATATTGGCAGGCCAAAACAGGCACGCCAGTGAATTCGGATCAATGAATAGAAAGTCGGGCTCATGAAAGACAATAAGCAGCAAAGCTTCAGCTATCAGGTCAATGTCGGTCATATTTCAGCCAACCCCGTCAGGGTCACCCTTGAGGCCGACGAGAAAGAACGCGCGGCCATGGCCGAACGTTGGGGCATTCTGCGTGTCAACAAAGTCAGTGCTGAACTTGAACTGACCCGCTGGAAGCGCGACGGCGTGCGCGTCAAGGGGCAGGTCAAAGCCGATATCGAACAGAACTGCGTTGCCACGATGGAGCCTGTCGAAGAAAAAATTGACGAACTGGTCGAAGCCCTGTTCGTGCCGGAGGGATCGAAACTGGCGCGCATCAACACCGATGAAAATGGCGAAATGATTATTTCTGCCGAAGGCCCTGATATGCCGGAGACCTTTACAGGAAATACAATTGATGTCGGCTTGGTGTGTGAAGAATTCATAGTGTTGGCAATCGATCCCTATCCGCGTAAAGAAGGCGCAGTCGTGGAGTTGGCCGGCAACACATCACCGCAGGACGACGTTGTGCCCTCACCATTTGCGGAACTGGAGCGCTGGAAGAAAAAATAATCGGGAGTATTGCTGATAGAAAGCAGGGGAAACCAGATTTTTCTGATCCCGATCAAGCTTGGGGATTGAATCGGTTCGCACAGGGCAATTGGCGGGTGGTAAACACGGGACAGGGCTACTGGGCTTCGACAATTGTGTTGTATGCCGAGACAAAACAGTTATTTTCAGCGCGCGCGACGGTTTCGCATCAGGCCGCCGCAAAGTCATTACGAACAATGGGCGTCGGATGATATTATGAGGATTATTTTGGTTTGATCACAATTTCCGTGGATGTGATGGGAGGGGATTTTGGTCCGGAAGTGGCCATACCTGGCGTTGCAAAATCTCTCGAACGTTATCCCGATTTGCGGTTCCTGCTGTTCGGCATTGAGGAAAAGTGTCGTCCGATTCTGGAACAATATCCCAAATTGCAAAAAGCCAGCGAGTTTCACCATTGCGAGGTTTCTGTCCGGATGGATGACAAACCGAGCAAAGCCCTGCGGCATGGGCGCTGGCGATCGTCCATGTGGCGGGCCATCGAGGCCGTCAAGAACGGCGAAGCCGATGTGTGCGTTTCGGCAGGAAACACCGGCGCACTGATGGCCATGTCCCGGTTCTGTCTGCGCACCATGGCCAATGTCGAACGACCGGCGATAGCGGCCATATGGCCGACCCTGCGAGGCGAGAGCATCGTTCTTGATGTTGGAGCCACGGTGGGAGCCGATGCCCAGCAATTGATCGATTTCTCGATGATGGGTGCTGCAATGGCCCGTGCTCTTTTCGAAATCGACCAGCCCTCTGTCGGACTTCTCAACATCGGCGTTGAGGAAATCAAGGGACAGGAAGAGGTCAAGGAAGCTGGGCGCATATTGAAGGCCACCGGGCTTCCGGGCATGCGCTACCATGGATTTGTCGAGGGAGATGATCTCGGCAAGGGTACGGTCGATGTCGTGGTCACCGAGGGTTTTTCGGGAAACATTGCGCTGAAGACGGCGGAAGGCACGGCGCGGCAGATTGCAGAATATCTGCGCGCAGCCATGAGCCGTACCCTTTTGGCGAAACTCGGTTATCTGCTCGCAAAGAGTGCCTTTGACAGGCTGCGTGAAAAAATGGACCCGGGGAAAGTCAATGGTGGCGTGTTTCTGGGCCTTAATGGCGTGGTCATCAAAAGCCATGGCGGTACGGATGCCGATGGTTTTGCTGCAGCCGTTGATGTGGCCCACGACATGGCACGCAATGATCTGATATCAAAAATTGAACATGATTTGACGCTCTACCATAAACGTCCTGCCATAGGCGGCGATCTGGTGGAGAACAGTAAGGAATGAGTATGATTCGATCTGTCGTTTGTGGTTATGGTTCCTGCTTGCCAAAGCGTGTCGTAACCAATCAGGAACTGGAAGGCGTTGTTGCAACCACGGATGATTGGATCGTCCAGCGCACAGGTATTCGCCAGCGATACATAGCAGGCGAGGGAGAGACGACCTGTTCGCTGGGTGAGGGGGCTGCACGTGCAGCGCTCGACAAGGCAGGGCTGACGGCTGCAGATATTGATCTGATTATTGTCGCGACATCCACACCGGACAATACGTTTCCAGCTGCTGCGGTTGATATTCAAAACCGGCTTGGTATGCACCATGGTGCGGCATTTGATGTTCAGGCCGTGTGTAGTGGCTTCGTCTTTGCCATGACGACTGCCGATGCCTATCTGAAATCGGGTCTTGCCAAACGCGCCCTTGTCATTGGTGCCGAAACCTTCTCCAGAATACTTGATTGGGAAGACCGCTCGACCTGTGTGCTGTTTGGCGATGGCGCAGGCGCCGTTATTCTGGAAGCCGTTGAATCTGACGGCACCTATGCCGACCGGGGCATACTTGCTTCCAAGCTGCGTTCCGATGGCCAACACAAGGACAAGCTCTATGTGGATGGCGGACCGTCATCGACCCAGACGGTTGGGCTGTTGCGCATGCAGGGACGCGAAGTCTTCAAACATGCTGTTGGAATGATCACTGATGTGATCGAGTCTGTATTTGAAGCGACAGGAATGGATGCCGATGATATCGACTGGTTCGTACCGCATCAGGCCAACAAACGCATCATTGATGCCTCCGCGCGAAAACTGGGGATCGATCCGGAAAAGGTTGTCATCACAGTTGATCGGTACGGCAACACATCGGCTGCATCCATTCCGCTCGCGCTTGTCGACGCTCTGGACGCAGGCCGCATCAAGGGCAATGATATTGTCCTTCTGGAAGCCATGGGTGGCGGGTTCACCTGGGGAGCGGTGATGATCCGCTGGTAGGCATGCCAGTGAAAAGGCGGATGTCTTTCATATGCTTATAGTCGCACTGCAGCATAATCTCGGCTTGACCGGCTCGCCTAAGGGCAATACTGTTTAGTTGGTCGAGGATACCTGAAAATTGAAAATAAAGGGATGGTTGTCAGTCGATGGGCGATAAAACGATCACCAGAGCAGATTTGGCGGAGGCCGTTTTCCGCAAGGTAGGCCTCTCTCGTACAGAATCGGCTTCTTTGGTGGAAATGGTGATTGATGAAATTTGCAACGCCATCGTCCAGGGCGAAAGTGTAAAGCTCTCCTCCTTTGCAACCTTTCAAATTCGCGACAAGAACGAGCGGATCGGCCGCAACCCGAAGACGGGTGAGGAAGTGCCGATTTCTCCGCGGCGTGTCATGACCTTCAAGGCTTCAAATGTTCTTAAAGAACGTGTTCTTGATGCACATATAAAGCGCAAAAAACCCGAATAGTTCTGTACGCATCCAATTTTTGCCAAGATCCGGCTTGCAAGTTTTCTTCGGAAGCAGTGCAATGGCGACTCAAAATGATCCTGTTGTTGATGGGATCATGCGCCGGACAATCGGGCCCGCTTTCGCTTTGAAAAGGCGTCAGGGCGTGATGGTTCTGGTGCAAACGGAACAGTGGCAAGGTCACAGATTGCGGGATTGAATGACAATGGACAAAAGCCCGGATGCATTTCGTACAATCAGTGAAGTGGCGGATGATCTCGATTTGCCGCAACACGTGCTGCGTTTTTGGGAAACCCGTTTCAATCAGATAAAGCCGATGAAACGTGGCGGCGGACGCCGTTATTATCGCCCCGATGATATTGACCTGCTCAAGGGGATCCGCCATCTGCTTTATGATCAGGGCTACACGATCAAGGGCGTGCAGAAATTGCTCAAACTCAATGGCCCGCGTTTTGCGGTTGCCATTGGGTCGGGTGAAGTAACGGCAACCGAAGCGCTTGCATCATTTGCAAAGACCGAAACGCCTGCAAAATCAGCCTCAGCCACTACGCAAAAATCTGCGTCTGGCGATGATGCGGCTTTCGATGATGATCAGATGGTTGGCCATGCGAAAGCACCCGCGGGACGTCGGCTGTTTGGCTTCGGTGCCACAGGCTCGGAAGAGCAGGCAGCCGATGCACCGGACGGGGGCAGCCTGTCGCAGGACAACAGGGGACTTTTACAGGAGGCGCTCTACGACCTGCTCGAGTGCAAGCGCCTGTTGGATCAGGTGAGATAAACCATCCCTTGATGGAAATACGCCTTAACCGATGCCTTTGAACTGTCAGGATTGGTCATCTTTGTGGAGACAGTCATGGACAAGATTGATTTCAAGAAAACCCTGAAGGCGCTTTATGCGCCGTCTGCAAAAACATTTGTTCAGGTGGACGTTCCTGCCATGTCGTTTTTGATGATGGATGGAAAGGGGACACCGGATGCGGAGAGCGCAGGCGAATATGCCCGGGCTTTGGCCGTGCTTTATCCGGTCGCCTACAAACTAAAATTTCTGTCAAAAAAGCAACTGGGGAAAGATTATGTCGTGCCGCCTCTGGAGGCGCTGTGGTGGGCGGACGATATGAACGTCTTCATCACGGGAGACAAGACGCAATGGCAGTGGACGGTCATGATCATGCAACCGGACTGGATCCTGCCTGAGCATGTCGAAGAGGTCAGACAGGCGCTTGCCCGATCAGGTGAATTTCCCGGTCTGGATGATTTGCGGTTGGAAACCTACGCCGAAGGCCCGGCTGTTCAGATACTGCATATCGGTCCTTATAGAGACGAGGGGCCGGTTCTGAAGGTTCTGCACGAGGATTATATTCCGGCAAATGGCCTGGTGGAAACTGGCCACCATCATGAAATCTATCTGAGCGACCCGCGCAAGACAGCCCCGCAAAAGCTCAAGACCATTTTACGGCAGCCGGTGCGACAGGCTTGAAGACAATCGGCTGACATACCCGATCAATCATCCCGGCACATCGCTATCAATCCGCTTTATCCGCCTTGCCCGATTTTTTGGCTTTGGACGGCGCCTTGGCTTTCTCAGTCGACGCTTTTACATCTGTTGTGGCCGCTTGCGTGTTTGCCGGATCAAATGTCGGGGCACGGTATTGTCTGGCATATTCCGCCACGCGTTCGGCCCGTTCAATTGCCAGTTCTTCCGGTGTCGGCTCGTGCGGTGTCTCTGTTTCCCCCGCCAGCGCAACCTTTTCATGTGTTTGCCGGACAGGCCGCTGATTGTGCACTTCATCAAGCCGTGTGTCGGCCAGAACGCGAAGGTGATTTTCGATCAGGATGAAGCAGGCAAAAAGGCCGCCTCCGAGCGACGCGGCAAGAAAGCCTGCAGCAAAGCCGATGATGCCACCGATCCACGGCTCCACCTCCAGAACCGGTGCCTGAAGATAGCCTGCCACCGCGCCGCCGATGATACTGATTGCAGCCATCACGCTGATGATGCCTGAAAGAAAATCGACCAAAAGTCGCAGCATGTTTCTCTATCCCTCGAATGCAGCCGTTCGTACGTCTACATTTACAATCAAATTACTGCAAAATCATGTATTTTTGAATGTGCCACCATAGCGACCCAGGATACGGCGCAGATCCATCCGAATAAGGGATGGTCGATCAGCGCCTCAATTGCAGGGCGCTACACAGAACCTGCGCGGCAATCAGTTGCTGACCGAAGCGAGCCTGCGGCGGCTGGCAGACTTTTGAACCTTTTTTGATGTTTTTATGGTGGCATTCACCACGCGGGCCTTGTTGCCGGGCCGCGTTACATGACGGACAAAGGCCTTGATCGCTTCGTCAACGTTTTTGGCCGCTGCAAAGCTCTTGAAGCGTTTGGCCTCTTTGATGATCAGGGAGATATTGTAATCGGTGGTCGTCAGATTGGACACGCTGTGGCCGGTTCCCAGACCCCGGCTGCGGTTCATCTGAAACAGTCCGAAACAATTGCAGCCGCGGTTGTGCGCTTTCGGATTCAGGGTCGATTCCCGTATGGCCACCGATACAGCGGCAATCTGTTGCGGGCGACCATATCCAGCTTTGGCAAAGCGCGCGGCGATCCGGTTGGCAACCCGTGTCTGCGCCTTTGTGTAGCCTGGCAATTGATCAAAGCGCACAGTGGATTTCTGAGCGGTCGTGATCGGGGAAGCTTTTGGAACAGGGACAGTATTACCGGCTTGCGAAACAGAACAGGCGGCGAGAAAAACAGCGGCAAACAACAGGCCGGTGGTTGATTTGAACATTATTCTGGCATTCCATGAATTTGCTGGACGGATAATTGGATTTCAGGCCCGTTTGTTGCCCGGAATTTCCACGGCTGCGACGTTCGCGGCCAATTGTTGGTCCGTGCATTGCGGGTTACTTTGTCTGAATTATGGCAATTGCCCCACAATGCCAACACCAGGAGCGCCGGGATCGCGCAGGAAATATCAAAACCTGTGCAGAAACCGGCTGGGGTCAAGAATTGAAGAGGTGGCTTGTCGGCGATTTCACCGCTATGATCCCTCGAAGAAATTGATTTCGGCAAATGTCAATTGTGAGGACTCCGTCATGCTGTTGCGTCAAATTCTGCGATCCCTCGCGGTCCTGCTGTTGTTACTGACTGCTGCAAACATGTCGCATGCGGGTGTTTTGAAGAATGTCGGCAAGGCGGTGGAAAAAACCGGCAAGGTCATCCAGAAGGGCGCCGAGAACACCACTGAGTTCATCGGCGAGGGTGTGGAAAAGACCGGTGATGCCATTGAGAAAGGCGTCCGCAAGACCGGCGAAGTCCTGAGCGGCAAGGATGCACAGCCACAGATGCCCCTTGTGGAGGTTTCCTATCTCTTTGTCTTGCCGGCGGCTTCTTTCAATTCAGCCGTGGCCTCCGAAACGCAATCCATGACCTTGGATGGTCTGGCGCCCACCATATATTATTTTACTGACCGTCCGGTGCGAAGCGCCGGCTATATGGATATTGATGCCTTTGTTGCACTCTGGCAGGGCGATGAACCGGACAGCTACAAGGCTGTCCCACCCAATGCGGCCATCGCGGTTTCCGGTGTGGAAGGCGAGGACCCGATTGTTGTGAAACTGCTGACGGCGGTGAGGGACGGAACAAAACTGACGTTTACCATCAATCCGGTCTCCGGTGTCTTGCCCAAACGGGCAGGCAATATAGCGCTTTTTGTTGACGGCATCGCCGGAAACATGGTGCCTCTGCGCTGACGTAGCGGGTCCTGAATGGATTCTATCTGACGGCATTTATAATCAAGGGCGCCTTTGTGGCCGGGCTGGTGCGGCTATGGTGGCCGTTCAATCATCATCAACAGGTCGGGGCTTGATGCGCGCTAATTTTTGCACGCTATAGTATATTCCATTGTATCATCAACGACACGTGCACAACCACAGGTATTCTTTCTGTCGCTTTCGTGGTATATATTGTCGATACATGTGACGTGATGCGCTAACGCAATACTGGAAATGGCCGCCACGATGGAAACGATCTGGGCATTTTTATCTGACGCAACAAACCGGGACACGCTCGCATGGATCGGTGGTGGTGCCGCCACCGTGGCTTCTGCGATTTGGATTGCGTTCAAGTATTTTGCCAATGATAAAAGTCAGGACAAACCACCCCGAAAATCAGGTGCGACCTCTGCGGCAGCCGGGCAGGGCCTTGCATCCTCCGGTGACATGCTGGTTGAGGGCGGTGTGCATATCGAGTCCCATTCCGGTCCAACAAAATGGGCCTATGCTCTGGGGGCGCTCGGTTTGGTGATCCTGGGTTACGCAGCTGTCTTTTCGCAAGGTGACACCTGTTTGGTCAATGCTTCGTCGGTTGGCGGTGAAGTTACCGGAACGGTCACCGTTGTCGGTGGTTCCGGAGATGTCGCATGCGACTGACCTGCCGGGCCTTTGCTTTTGGCCTCGTGTTGTATGCTGCCTTCTATCCGTTGCCGCTTGCGGCTTTTGGCGATCGAAAGGTTCATTGCGGAAACCTGACGGAAGGGGATGTTGTCCTCAGTTCGATCAAAATCGTCTGTGGCATGAGTGCTGAGGAGTTCGCAGACAATATGCGTCTGGCGCTCTCCTCCATGCCCGGTGACAAACAGGAATTGTTCCGCCGACTGGATCGCCTCACGCCCGAAGGCGCAAAACTGCAGGCCGGCGCAATCGACAGGTTTTTTGAAATTCTCGGCAAGCGCGAACTGCCTGTTGAGCGCCTGCAAGATACATTTGTGGAGATTGCAACACGTCACATTGAGCTTCTTGACGAGATAAGGCGCTTTCGTGTCCACGATCCTGATGTTCAGACATTGCGCGACGCGGCAGAAGGGGCCCTGAAGGCAGACAGGCCTGACCTTGATGCTGCTCAATCACGTCTTGAAGAAGCCCGTCAACTGGTTCGAACGAAGCGCGAGACAGCTGAAAAACTCCTTGCTGATCAAAAACGCGCGGAAGCGCAGATTGTTCGTGAGCAGGCGCATTTGGAATACACCCGAATACGTTTTGCGGGCGCTGCAGAGCTTTTTGAAGAAGCGGCATCGCTCTGGCCGGACGATGACAGGGCGCAGCAAGCCGCCGATCTCGAAAATGCCGGGCGGAGTTATTACCAGGAAGGTGTCGATTTCGGTGACATCCGGTTCCTTGAAAGGGCCGTTGTGATCTATCGCGGGGTGCTTGAACAGAAATCCCGCGACCGTGCACCGCTTGACTGGGCATCGACCCAGAACAACCTTGGCGCCGTGCTTTCGATTCTTGGGGGTCGGGAGGTTGGAACGGATCGCCTTGCACAGGCTGTGGATGCATACCAACTGGCCCTTGAGGAGTGGACCCGCGACCGCGTGCCGCTTGACTGGGCGACAACCCAGAACAACCTCGGCAACGCGCTTTTGAGGCTCGGTGAGCGAGAGAGCGAAACGGATCGCCTTGAGCAAGCTGTGGATGCCTATCGCCTCGCCCTTGAAGAGTGGACCCGCGACCGCGTGCCGTTTGACTGGGCGACAACCCAGAATAACCTTGGCAACGCGCTTTCGAGCCTTGGAGAGCGGGAGAGGGGAACGCAATACCTTGAGCAGGCAGTGGATGCCTATCGTCTGGCTCTTGAGGAGCGCTCCCGCGACCGTGTGCCGCTTTACTGGGCAACCACACAAAACAACCTTGGCACCGTGCTTATGAGCCTTGGTGAACGGGAAACCGGAACCGATCTGCTGAAGCAGGCAGTCGATGCCTATCGCTTGACCCTTGAGGAGTGGACCCGCGCGCGCCTGCCGCTTGACTGGGCGACAACCCAGAACAATCTCGGCAACGCTCTTGCGCTTCTAGGTGGGCGTGAGAGTGGCACCGAGCACCTTGACCAGGCCATTGCCGCCTATCGCCTTGCCCTTGAGGAGTGGACTCGCGCGCGTGTGCCGCTGGACTGGGCGGCGACCCAGAATAACCTTGGCAACACGCTTTTGAAGCTTGGCGAGCGAGAAACCGGAACGGATCGTCTGGAGCAGGCCGTGGATGCCGACCAACTGGCCCTTGAGGTGTGGACCCGCGCGCACGCGCCGCTTGACTGGGCGTCTGCCCAGAATAACCTTGGCAATGCGCTATCGAGCCTTGGTGAGCGGGAGAGCGGAACGGATCGCCTGGAGCAGGCCGTGGATGCCTACCAACAGGCCCTTGCTGAGCGAACCCGCGAGCGCGTGCCGCTGGAGTGGGCCCGGACCCGGAACAACCTTGGCAACGCGCTTTTGAACCTTGGCCAGCGTCACAGCGGAACAAAACACCTGGAGCAGGCGCTGGTGCATTTTCAGGACGCCAGGGCTGCCATGAGTGAAGACGGGTATTTGCAATATGAAGACTATTTTTTACGTCGCATCAAGACAACGACCAACCTGATCGAAACACGGCAGTGATCGTGCAAGAACGGTGAACGCTCGTGTGGCTATGAGTATTGTGTTTCCTTCGGCCAACACGCGCGCTGTCGGGGTCGCCAAACCAGATCATCCAGCGTTCGGCTTTTCGCAAACATAGCACAACGCTGCGAGATGATTTGAGCCATCCTGTCATGCCAAATGCAGATTATTCCCTTTTCTTGCCCATTGACGAAAAAAGGGCTTGCGCCTGTCAGGTGTAAAGTCTAGGAAATTCAAGCCTTTTAGGCAGGTCGGAGCGTAGCGCAGCCCGGTAGCGCACTTGACTGGGGGTCAAGGGGTCGTGGGTTCGAATCCCGCCGCTCCGACCAATAAATCAATGGCTTGGCGAGATCCCCAGATCGCTTGGCTTGCAAAAATTCCTTTGTTTACGCACTTTTTGTCGGATCGAAATGGTTCGAAACAGCGCCTGCGACTGGACAATGTTGCCGATTGATTGTCCTCACCTTTGTTTGTCCGTCCGCCTTTGAGGGACAAGGCGATTTTTCTGGTCGATCAATTCCAGTTTCAGATCCCGAAGCAAGCGTTTGTGCAGCGGCCATTTTCTGTTGTCTTTTTCGAACGATACGAAATCGTAAACGCGGGACAGCTTTCTCAATGTGCGTTTGCTCAACAGATTCGGATCTCCCCACTTGAGGGATCCACGCCGGTCCCATTTTGCCCTGTTGATCTCGTATTCGGCTGCATGGTGTTGCGAGATAAAAGTGCCAAGCGTTTCGTATTCACTGAATTCACATGCATCCAGACCCGGAATGCTGTCCATGATCGCCTGAATCCACGGTGATTCCGTGGTTTCTTCAATGTGGTCAATGAGTCCATTCACCCATGTTTTTTTGGTGGCGAAGCACTGCGCAATGAAGGAGTGATCCGTTGTTTTTTCCATCCGCATTATTTTGCGAATGGTGTCGAAATATTCGACGTGGTGTTCGCTGCCGCGGTAAAGCCTGATAATCCCGTCGTCCATAAATGTCAGGTCCCGGGTAGGCATATTGTCGGCATCCCAAATGAGATTGACAGCATTTGCACTGCCTTGGCGCGCAGCGCTCAGTTTGACAAATTGTTGCAGGTACCAGCCGGCCCTGAATTTCATGGAATCCGGCAGTCGGTTTTCAATATAGGTTCTATTATTCTGGCTGATATAGTCATCTTCGCACAGCACGTCGAACCTGCGATCAGTGATCGCGCGGAATGCGGCTAGATCATTCTTTGGGACAATGGCCTGATAGTTTTCCGCATCGATATGCTCCAGAACATGACGGTGCGTACAGTGCCATGTGTTCAGGTCGGCCAGACAAATCAGACTGATCAGGGTTTCGATTTTTTCATTCATCATGCGCCCCGTTTTTACAGTAATTGTATGATACATTACCTATTATCATGCAAATGGCACGGCAGCCCTGACCATCAGCAGTGTGGGTCATTATGGGCAAAGTTCCCGCAGATTCCTTGTCGTCGAGACTTCTGACTGCGTGACCGGCGATGCGTTTTGTGCATGAGAGGCAGTCATCCCAACGCAGGAAATCACAATTTCCCCGGAACCTTCATTCAGCGTTTTTGGTCAAATCAGCTGTGCAGAGCGAGGTTCGGAAAGGTCATTTCGAACGTTCTGATACCTGTTTCCGGACGCATTCCGGCAGGAAACCCGCTTGATACAATCTACTGCCGCATTCCGCCGCAGTGCCATTTGACCAACATTCGGGGAGCGCACCATGTCGCATGACCAAACATCCATCGTCCAAAAAATCTTTATCGCCATACTCGTTTTCATCTCGATTTCAGCCAATGCCCATGATGCTGCTGTTCAAACCCGTGTTGGGGGGACAGTGCCGGCTGAGGCCCTGGGGATTGTTGTTATCGAGGCGCCACGCCAGGCTTCACTCCTGCAACTCAGGGGCATGGCAGGAGAGGGCAAGGTGATTCTGCGCAGCGATGATCGCCAGGATTGCCTGACCTTTCCCATTCGCTTCGTCGCAGGCGATTTTGGCGGTAGCGATATATCTGTTCATTCCGCCCAACAGGTCCGCCTTGTCTTGAAAAGCAGGCGCGTTATTGAGGCGCTTGCCAGAGGCGATGACGTTGTCAGCGACATGTATCGCGTCAGCAGTCACGAGGATGATGCCAAGGCCGATATTCTTATCCAGACCGGTTTGAGCGACAGCCACGGTTTTGTACTCAATCCTGGCAGCTCGATCCTTGAAGATCTCGTCGGTGTAAAAACAAGACGCACCGACTGTTCCGAACTCTGACCCCCTCAGGGGCGGGCGCTGTTGGATTGTGCCCGCCCTGCGCGAAATTGTGATGGGGTTTGACCGACTATACGGCGAAATTCGGTGTTGAAACTGGATTTGCTGACAAAGCCGGCGTCCAGCATCACCCCGGTTATCGGCACAGCGGTATCCTTCAGGGCGTTCTGTGCGTGGCGAATGCGGAAACCGTTGATATAGCGTGAAAAATTTTCACCGGTTGTTCGGTTTATTGCGCCAGAAACATCGCGCGCAGGAACCGACAATCGCCGCGCCACCCGGGCAAGGGTCAGATTGCTGTCCCTGTAGAGCTGTTTGTCCTTCATAAGGCCATCGAGCCTGGCCAGCAGTGAGCGGTCCTGTTCACTGGCGACTTCGGTTTTGTCTGCAACCGGGTTTGGACTGCGCAGAACCATTGGAACACCCACCAGTGCCACTACAAAAACAAAGGCTGTAAAAACCCCGGAGGCACCGGTCAGCAACGTCAGGAAAAAGGCCTCACCTGAAAACAGCAGGGCGGCGACAATCAGGATATCTGTGGCCACCATCATGCCGAGCAAGCAGATCGTGGCATAAATTGCCGTCCGAACAACGCCAGCTTTGTCAGGTGCGACATGGGCATAATCATCCGCATCAAAGCGTAAAAGGCCAGCAATGCGCACCAGATAAACGCAGTTGATCAGGAGCACCAACACATCGGCCGAGATGCGTATATCGGCCAGAATGACCAATTGAACCAAGACGATGGGCAGGCCGTTCCACAGCAGGATTTGTCGCCATGTCGGGGCAACATCCCGCGTGAGCGCAGATAGCCCCAGATAGGCCAGCGGGGCAATCATCACGGCGACAAGCGGCTGCACCCGTGCGGCCCAGGCGGCGTCGAAGGAAAGCCGGAGACCCAGAAGCAGACTGATCATTGCCAGAGACAGCAGGAAACTGCAGAGAAAGAACCGCGCGGACACAGGCAGGCGCGCATTTTGCGCCAGGGCATAGGCTGCAATGATCGTCAAAACACCGATCAACCATACAAGGGGAAGTGTCACCATGATCTTTCCTGATGGCGAAGGTAAGTCCCCGGCCGCTGGTTTGCGGCCAGAATCCTTCATAAAACAGATCAGGTCAATGAATGATGTCCGGTGTCTCTCATACTTTGCGGTTCGCCCGATGTTTCCTGTCGGGGAAACCGCGTCAATGAGGATGTTTGATTTGCCGTCCGAACAATTGCTGCGCATTGCGGAAGGCAATTTTTTCTGCGGTCACGCGTGGCAGCCTGGCCAGCCAGCGCCTGTTGCTGGCAATGATTTCTTCATATTGGGTCCATTGGCTGTTGACCCAGGTGTCGGTTCCCACCATCAGCCTGTCGGCGTGCCGCTTGATGACGGGTTCCCATTGCTGCCAATTGCCCAGAATTTCGCTCTCACGGAAGGAGGTATCGGCATACAGGCTGGGGTGTCGCGAAAGCAGGTCATCCACGACGTCAGGCGGTTCCGACATGCCTGCATGGGCCCATATGATCGTCAGGGAGGGCTCCAGTTCATAGAACAATGCCACGGGTGCCGCGCCGGAATGAACGTGAATGGGCAAAGCGTGCTGAACAGCCAGCGCGACAATTTCACCCAGGAAACTGCGATCCTCAGGATCAATGCGATGAACATGAAACTCGCCCAGTCCTTCATGCGGGTAGCGCGCCAACCGGTCACGCAGATAATCCATCATGCCCGCCGTCTTTGTCCAGTTTCCCGATCCCGCATCGCCATGATAGGGGCGCAATTCGGGAACGATCCTGTCCGGCGCATATTCGAACAGTTGAATGGTGCCTTCATCGGGGGTTGACGAGACAAGCGCCATGGCGACGCCGCTGTTGTTCATCAGTTCAATGACGGTTTCTGGCGGGTAGGGACCCCATGCCGGCTCCTTGTAGTGCATATGGGCGTCAAAAATGGGGACGTCGCGGATGGCGTCTCCTATGGGTGCATCCGCGTCATCCGCCATTGCCCTGCTGGTGAGCATAGGCCCGGCCAGCAGGGCAGCAGCCATTGGGGCACCTGCCAGCAGTGCTGAAACCAGACAGGTGCGCAGCAGGCTGGGCGCTGCCATATCAATCAGCAGCAAAACACATGAACAGGCCTGCGCCACCGGTGCTCTTCAGACCTTCCGGACTGCAGCCGCGTGATGCATGTGCAGAATTCCAGGACGTATTGCCGCCACCATGGCGATCATGGTGGCCGACTTGCGCACTGCCGTCAGTGCTGCTGGTCCAATTGTTACAGGTATGGTCCGCGTCATCGGGGAAATAGGCCGTGCCATCTGCCATACTGCCGGTGAGAAGGTCATGCTCGTTGGGTTGATCACCGCGTCCTTTGACACGATTGCCGTTTTCATCAAGCGCGGTACGCTTGACGATATTTGGATTGAGGTGGAGCTGGTCGACATCAACGGCAATCAATTCGCCGGCGGCATTGTACCAGGGGCCATCGCCGATCCTGTCACGGGCCGACTCGCCGCGCTTGCCATCGGCTTCGCTGCTCAGATAAGCACGCCAGGTTCTCCCTGTCGTGCCTGCGGCCACCGCCAATTTGTCGCAATGGGCATCAGCCCCTTCGAGGCCGCCCAGGTCAGCCCCGTTGCCGGGACCGACACTGGTGACGAAAAATCCCATTTTCGGATCCTCAGCAGCCGCAAACGTTGTTGGGGCAATAACAAGAATGGACATAATGAGAGCATGTTTCAACATGGGATTTTCCTCCTGTGGTTCGGAAGCCGGTCACATGACAAAGCCAGCTTCTCACGCAGCATATGTCGCGGTGTGTGAAGCATTCAATACGTTTCACACACGATTTCTTGAATGGTTCGCCCTATGCATGGCCCTTCGAATGGTACTAGAATTCATCTGCAATTTCAGGAATTTATTCAAGTGTACCATTCGTGATGCGCGAATGGGCGGGCAAATACACCTTATGAAGCGCACGGAACTCGTCTATATATTGGTGATCACCCTGCTGGCTGTCGGCCTCGTCTCGGCAACCAACCCGAATACATTCGGTTCAGAGCGCCCCATACTCTATCTTTACTGGCTGCTTCGTCTCTTCATCGAATGCGGCCTCTTCGTCGCATTCAGAAGCTTGCTTGAAAGCAATGATACAGTGCAGCTCAAACCGGTCCCGCTGTTCATAACGGCCTTGTTGCTGAGTCTTGTTCCCTATGTTCTTGCCATGACGACGTTTGATATTGTTCTCGGCGTTCCGGAAATGGGGCTGGACGGACAGGTTTTCGGTGAAGAATCCTTTTTGGGCGCATTTCTGCTGGAAATTATCTACCTGTTTGATGACCACCTGTTTCTGTGCCTCATGGTGTCATTGCCGCGACTCCTACCCGCAGAGCAAGGCCCGAGTGCTTTTTTCGATGGCATGACCGCCGATCATCGCACGTCTGTGCCAACAGATGGGCATGATATTCTGCCCATGCTTGATCCGCCATTGCTTGGCAAGCCGCTGCGCATCGAGGCACAGGAGCATTACGTCGTCATTCATGCGACCGAGGAAAACAGAATGTTTCTCGGCCGCTTTTCCGATGTGGTTCAAAGTCTGCCCGATTCGCTTGGCCTGATGGTGCATCGGTCTCACTGGGTCGCCCGCGAGGAGGTGAGTGAAGTTTTTGTCGAGAGGCGCAATACAAAGCTGCGGTTGCGCAACGGGGATGTCGTCCCGGTCAGCAGGCGTTACCGCCGCGTTGTGGCAGATGCGTTCAAAAACTGAATCAAAGGCTCGGCGTTGATTTACATCGCCAACTCAAATTCCCGTTGCCCGAGACTTTTGCCGTTTGCCTGAAGTTCCACGGCGTGGGTGCCCGGATAATAGGTTCGGGTGGTAATGGGTCTGAAGGTGTGGCTTTTTGTGATGGTGACTTTCTCACCAGCGTTCAACTGAAGGATCTTCCATTTGAAAACCTTGGGTGACGTCTGACCGTTTGCCTTGCGATGATGGATCACATAATCGATGATCAGCTCCTGAGGGCCATCGCTGATCGACTGCAATTCGGCTGAAACGCCCAGACTCTGCCCAAACAACACAGTTTTCCGGTCAAGGGCCAAAGTATTCAAGGTGATCCGGGCAGGGTGATAGCCAAGGGCCTGCAAGGTCGGTTGATGCCCTTTCTTGATCAGCGTGCGGCATGCGTGGCGCACAAGTCTGGATCGCAAAGGGCTCGGTGTGTCGGCCAACCAGTCCGTGGCGATCTCCGCGACAAGATCCGGATGATCTTTGGCAATGTCGTTCAGATTGTTGGCAACCGAGCGGCGAACGTAGTCTTCCGGATCATCCTTCAGCAGGTTCAAGATCGGCAGGATGGGCGAGGGATCGGCAACAAACATGCCAAGTCTTGTGCCCCAGGGGAGGCGTGGGCGGATTCCCTCACTGGCCAGCCTGCGTACATGGCGATCCGGACTGCGTGCCCAGTGATGAACATGTTTCATCGCCCGGTCTGTATCGGCCAGCAGGAATGTACGAACCGCAAATTCTGCAGTGGATCGTTTGGTCAGCTCCTGCAAAACGTCCATTCCAAGGTCGAAGTCTTCGAGACCCTTTTGGGCGACATAGTCTGCCATGGGAAGGATCGCCCAGCCGCGGATGCCTTGCGGGTCGCCTGGGGGATCAGAAATGTCAGCTTCAGTTTCAGTTTCAGCGTCAGTTTCCGGGCACAGGGCACCGGTCAGTATGGCGCTGGCCGTTTTAAAGTCATCGGGCAGACAGAGCGACAAGGCGTCTGTGATATGGTTCGAGCGTTGTTTGAATTCCAACGAATCAATGCCTTCGCTGGCCAATTGTGTGAAATGATGACTGTCAAAGGTCGACGATTGCCGTGCAAACTGCGCACCCATATGAGCAATGAGATCCCTGTTGAAGACATTCTTGAATGGTTCTGCCAATTTGCCTGTTCCTGTCGTTTCATGATCGTGTGAACAGAACACAGGTCTCCTGACAGCTTCCTGTCAGGAGACCTTGATCAGGCCGCTTCTTCCCCACGCCAGAGGTTTGTTCAAACTCAATGATCTGACAATTGGCCGGAAATATTGAGTGCCAGTTCGACCAGTGTCGTGAGTGAAGCCTGGCGTTCTACGGGGTTGAGTTCAGCGCCTGTGATCAGGCAATCGGAAACTGCACACGCGGTGAGTGCGCGTGCATTGAACCTGGCCGCGAGCGTGTAGAGAGCTGCCGATTCCATTTCGACGGCAAGAACCCCGTGTTGCGCCAGTTTCTCATAGGTCTTGGCTGGATCTTCCTGATAGAATGTATCAGCGGAGACAACCCCTCCCACATGAAATGGCAACATCTGTGACGCCGCATAATCGGCGGCGATCCGCACCAGTTCAAAATCAGCAAAGGGTGCGTAGTGATAGGGCGCAAATGCGGCGCTGTTGGAAGCGCTCTCGGTTGATGCTGCCAGTCCAAGGACAATATCGCGAAGCTTGAGCTTGGTCGTCAGTCCGCCGCAGGTCCCCACCCGTATCAACGTTTTGGCACCATAGACATTCAACAACTCATGCACATAGATGGATGTAGACGGCTGTCCCATGCCGGTTGCCTGCACGCTGATCGGCTTTCCCTGCCAGGTCCCCGTATAGCCCAGGCAGTTGCGTACACTGTTGACGAGCCGTGGTTCCTCAAAAAAGGTTTCTGCAATCCATTTTGCTCTTAAAGGGTCTCCGGGCAGCAATACTGCCCTTGCATAGTCCCCAACTTTTGCTTCATTATGTGGTGTCATCCCTATTGCCCCGCTGCGAGCCGGTCATCCATTGCCACCGGCCATTTCTGTTTGTCGTCCCGGCTCCATTTTGCAGGTTTCCGCAACAAAAGAAAATCCTATCTGCCGAAAAGGCAACAGGGGGCCGTGAAGAGCATTGATGTGCCACAGGAGAGTGCAGGGTTGCCTTGTTCATGCCATTGCGGGTTAAACAGGTTTTTAAAGGACAAACAGCACCCACCAAGACTTCCTCGATGGGTGCTGCCATACAGGTTAAGCCCGGGCTGGCGATCTCAGCGTTTCAAAAACGCGTTGGTATACCATTTTGTTACGTCAGGCTTGACTTCAAGTGGTCTGCCGTTCTCACCGCGCAGGATGCCAGCGTGGAAAAGAAATGTCGTGATATCGACAAACATTTCGTGGTCAATCAGGCCAACAGGTTCGCCGGGGTCCTGCAAATATCCACCGTCGACCAGTGCCTCCATCGAGGCGCGGACCAGATCGGGATTGGACAGCATGCCCGCTGTTTCAGCAATCAGAATATCTGCTGCGGCGCGCGGATTGTCGGCGGCAAACTGGTAGCCGCGCTGCGCCGCCTGAACAAAGGCCCGGGCCGTGTCGGGATTGCCTTCCAACCATGATCCATTGGCACCCAGAAACGTGGTGTGCTGATCCGGAACGCCATAGTCAGCATAAATGAATGATCGCTGCGGACGGTTCAGCAAAATGGAATTGACGCCTTCCCATGTGCTGACCTCCAGGGTGAAGTCCACGCTGCCATTGGCCAGCGCTTCGTAAGCGGATGTGCCCAGGGTTACGGTGTCAAACACCCCGGTGGCGCCGTCGTTGCGCATGATGGTCGATATCAGCGCCTCTTCCCAGGCGCTGCCAAAACCGGCATAGGTCAGCCCCTCCAGATCGGCAGGGCGCTGGATATCCTCGCGGTTGCCGTTAAAAACCAGCCGCCCTGTTTCGTGTTGCATGACGGCCATCACAACGGTCATATCAGCGCCGGTTGCGCGCTGGCTGTGAAAGCCCACGGCGCTCAATATGCCAAATTCTGCCGTGCCAGTCGCCACCAAGGTACCCGAGGACGTGTCGGTATAGGGCAGGATATCGACCTCCAGCCCAGCCTCTTTGAACCAGCCCTTGGCCTGTGCCACATAAAGACCGACATGGTTGGTGTTGGGCGTCCAGTCGAGTGCGACGCGCAATTTTTCCTGGGCAGCAAGAGGTAAGGCCGTGAAGAAAAATACGGCAATGATCATCAGGTATTTCATGACTGGTCTCCGGTTCGGTTGAGAAGGATTTCGAGAAGGTGGGCCTCAAGGGCATGCGCGTCAGCGCTGGCGGGGCGTCCCAGGCGTGGGCGGGCATCGGGCACTTGGATTTCGGCAATCACCCGGGCAGGGCGGGGCGATAACACATAGATGCGGTCCGACAGGGCGACAGCCTCACGCACGTCATGGGTGACCAACAGGGTTGTCCAGCGCGCGGCCTGCCAGCGCGCCTCGAACCAGGTTTGCATCTGCGTCCGGGTCAGTGCATCCAGAGCGCCAAAGGGTTCATCCAGAAGCTGAACCGGTCGGGCCTGCACGATGGTGCGCAAAAGCGCAGCGCGCTGGCGCATTCCACCTGACAATTGCGCGGGATAATGACGCTCAAAGCCGGACAGACCAAATTCTGCCAACAGCGGCAGGACCTGTGCCCGCGCCACCTTGCGGGGCATGCCGCGCACTTCGAGACCGAGGGTCACATTGTCCAGAATGCGTCGCCATGGCATCAGGGCGTCGCGCTGTGGCATGAATGCAAAACCATGTGGGCTTTGATCGAGCGGCAGCCCGTCACAGGTTATCGTGCCGCGATCATGACGCAGCGCGCCGGTCAACAGGCGGAATATTGTAGACTTTCCCGCACCGGACGGTCCGAGGATCGACACAAATTCACCCTGTTCAATATGCAACGAAATATCGTCGAGTACGGACCTGCCCCCCAGGGTGATGCCGACCTGCTGCATTGACAGAACGCTCATTGGCCACCACCGGCATCCCGCCAGCCCAGAACAAGTTTTTGCAACAGGGCTGTCATGGCGAACAGAAGCAAGGTCAGAGCGGAACTGATGACAACTGCGGCGAGCACAAGGTCTGGACGAAAGCTGTTTTTTGCGTTGAGGATGACAATGCCAAGACCGGCGCGCGCGCCCACATATTCGGCGAAGATGGCTGCGACAACTGCGTATGTCACCGAGATGCGCAGCCCGGCAAAGAAATAGGGCATGGCCGATGGCAGCCGGGCGGCGCGAAACACCGTTGCTCGGGACGCCCCCATGGAGCGCAGCAAGGCCTGGATTTCTTCGTCGGTGGATTCGTATCCGTCAACCAGGGCCACCAGCATGGGAAAAAAGGTAACAAGCGCCACCAGGAGAATCTTTGGCGTCAGTTCAAAACCGAACCACAAGACGACAAGGGGCGCGATCGCCACCAGTGGCAGCGTCTGGCTCACCACAAATATCGGAAACAGGGCGCGGCGTATCCGCGGCATGAAATCGAGTGCAATCGAGAGTGCAAAGGCAATGGTGAGCGAAAGGGCAAAGCCCGCGAGTGTCGCCTTCACTGTCGGCAGCGTGTTGTCCCACAGCAGGGCGCTGTTCAACACCATCTGCTCAAGCACCCGCGAGGGCGCAGGCAAAACCAGCGGAGAAATACCCGAAAGACGGACGTAGATTTCCCAGATCACGAAGGTGCTGGCCACGCTGAGCACGGCAGGAATGCCGCGGGCCAGGCCTCCGCCGGGACGGCGGGGCACACGATGTTGCATGGGATCAGCGCGCAGAGGGGCTGTTGGCAGAGACTGTCAGGTCAATGGTGACATGGCCTTGAGGCGGGCCAAAGCGGCAAAAGGCCTGTTGCAACGCTGCAAAGACCGCACCTGCATCCCCAGACAACCGGGTACAGAAATTTTTCGACCGGTAGAAAGTACCGCTGTTCTTCAAGAAATCGATACAGCCCATGATTTCAGCCATGTGATCGCCCGCGCCCATGACATAGAGCGAGAATTGCGCATCTGCCGTTTGCCCGGTCTCAACCGCCTCGGCGAGGACGCCGAGGGCTGCCGCCTGCCTGTCGGACAGTGGCTGGGCAGGATTTGCCAGTGCGGAGGTTTGGCAGATTGGATCGTCTGGCTCACCGGGGCAGCCCCGTGACAGCGTGGCGCGCAATACAACATGATGCCCTGTGCCGGCCGCTGCTGCATAAAAATCCCGCAGCGCAGGAAAAAGAACCTCCGGCGGACCGACGATCAGGGTTGAGATGTCATCGGTCTCAATCCGCAACCGGTCGCGCCACGGGTCAAGGGCGGTCAGTGACGAGACAATCACGTCAACAAACCTGTCCGTCATCGGGTAAAGGGAAACTTGTGCGCCTGCAAACATATTAGTCCTCCTTGCTACGCTGGCATTATCCAGATCAGCTATGAGGGTCCGTGGGTATGTCACCCACATCTCAGCCACGGCGTTACGCAGCACCCCTTCGGTAAGGCACGGTTAGCAAATCAATTGTGTGAATGCAAGCGGTCTTGAGCAGCTCTTTGATCCGAACCGGTTCACGGCACCAGAATAGAGGTCAGCTTTCAGCAGAAGCCGCGTTCACTTTGGCCGCTGGCGGGTATAATCTGCTGCAAATTGGCCACAAGGAGATCAACCATGATCAAGGATGCGATATACAACCCCGCCAATTCCGGGCATTTCATGCAGTTGGACAGGCTCGAACAGGTGGTGCGGATTGAAATCGCAGGCAAGCAGATTGCGGCCTCCGGTGCGGCAATCCGATTGCTTGAGGTCGGTGGCCGCCTTTATCCGCCACAATATTATATTCCACGCGCTGATATACATCAGGAGCTGTTGCAAACCCAGACCGCAAGCCATTGCCCATTGAAAGGGCAGGCCAGCTATTACAGTATCCCTGATGGGGACGGCGGAAATGCGCTGGATGACATAGCCTGGTCCTTTCAGCATCCCCATGAATTTGCACAGGAACTTGCCGGATATGTCGCCTTTGATCCGACACGGGTAACGATCACGATAGATGCAAAGGTGCAGTAGGCTGGCAGCTCGAATATATTTGTCCAGGGGCGGGTTTCAACGGGAAAAAACATGCGTGATCTTGAAGCGATATTTGACATTTCTGCGGAAAGAAAAGGCGGGAGGGATGCGTTTGAGGAAACGTTGATGCTTCCAAAAAGTGCTGCCGTGCTTGCGGCTATTCCAGATGATCGCTGGCTTTCCACCATGAGCAAATGCGTATTCCAGTCAGGATTTCACTGGAAAGTCGTAGAGAACAAATGGAACGCCTTTGAGGAGGTTTTCGATGGTTTCGATCTGGGGCATATGGGGTTCATGACAGACGAAGAAATTGATGATCACCTGAGCAATCCCAAGATCATTCGTCATGGCAAAAAGATCGCCTCCATACGAGACAATGCCCAGTTTCTGAGCGCGCTTAGCCGTGAGAATGGTTCGGTCGGAGAGGTTTTTGCCATTGGCCAGTGACCGATTTTACAGGTCTTCTGGCAATGCTGAAAAAGCGCGGGACGCGTCTCGGCGGAGCAACCGCGATGTATTTTCTCAGGTTCATGGGCGCTGATGGTTTCATCCTTTCACGTGATGTCGTCGCAGCTCTTGTGCGGGAGGGTGTGGTCGATAAGACTCCGACCTCGAAACGCGACATGGACAAGGTACAGCAAGCCTTCACCGCCTGGCATCAGGAGACTGCTCGGCCTTTCATGCAGATCAGTCGCATTCTGGCCTGTTCGATCGATGGATAGGCCGCCACAAGACAGGCTCTAGGCGAGAAGCCGATTGATGGTCGCATAAAACATGCTGGCGCCGGACCGAATCAATGCGTCCGGAAAATCATAGTCGGGATTGTGCAGGGCCGGATGATCCGCTCCCGCGCCCAGGAAAAACATGGCTGATGCGGTGGAACCGTTCTGCGCCGTTGCATATTCACCGAAATCTTCCGAAAAACGCAATGGCTCTACAAGGTTCAGAACCCGATATCCAAGTTCTCTGGCTGATTGGCGGTATTGGGCGATCAATCCATCGTCGTTTTGGCAGGCGTTGAATATGTCATCATAGTCGATTTCCAGCGTCAGGCCGTGCTCGCTTGCTGTTTTTTGGCACAAGGTCTCCGCGTCTTCAGTCAATTGCTGCATTTTCTCATTGGTCACTGTACGCAAAGTCGCCCAGATGTCAGCATGGGCGGGCGCAACGCCGAATGCCTTTTCACCCAGAAGCGCATGGACGATCGTCACCAGACGAAAGTCCGGGTTCATGGTCTTTGCGTTGGAAAGCGCGGCAAGATCCTTGATAATGTTCGCCATGGCCAAAGCCGGGGAAAGCCCGGTCTGCGGCATGGACGCGTGGGCGGTCCTGCCTGTCAATTTCATGCGCATGCCCCTTGAAGCGCAATTGACCTGCCCGCCCTTCAGGATGATCTGATGCCTGTCGTATCCGGGCAAATTATGCAATGCGAGGATAAAGTCTGGATTGAGTGCAGCGTATCGGGGGTCGGAGATGACGGCTTTTGCACCCTTGCCTGTCTCTTCAGCTGGCTGAAACAGCAAGATCGTGCGTCCCTTTGCCGGGCATTGATTGCGCAGCTTGGCCGCTACACCCAGAACAATCGCCATATGCCCGTCATGGCCACATTGGTGGCCCCTGCCGGGAATGGTCGAGGAATAGGGCAGGGCACCAATTTCCTGAATGGGCAGCCCGTCGAGTTCACAACGGACCATCACTGTTTTACCCGCTCGTCCGCTGTCGAATATTGCAGCAACGCCCGTGCCGCCCAAATTACAAATCAAACCGTCGGGCTCAAAAGCCTGCAAATAGGAGACTATGGATGCAGCTGTGCGGGCTTCATCACCGGAGAGATCCGGCGCCCCATGCAATGCGTGGCGTATGTCGACAAGGTTTGAGAATTGTTTTTCTGTAAGGCTCATGGGTTCCGTTCCCTACAGGCGTGACGCAGCAACACAGGACATGCTCTAATGGGTTGTGGAGGCTGTCGCCGTTTCGTTTGAAGGGCGGCCAAGCAAGGGTGTCTTGTTGTGCGCCTTAAGCCACTTGCCTGCAATATTTGCCGGCATGGGCGGTGCAATGGCATTTCCCTGAAATTCCTCACAACCAAGCTCAAGCAGCGTATCAATTTCCTGCTGCCGTTCCATGCCCTCGGCTATAACGCTCAGACCCAGGGCGGTGGACAGCCGGATAATTGAGTCGACAATGATCAGGTTGCGTTCAGACTGATCGAGATTTGTGATGAACTGGCGGTCAATCTTGACCCGGTCAAATAATTTTCGGTTGAGGTGCACCATGGTTGCAAACCCGGTACCAAAATCGTCAATCTCGACCTTGATGCCCAATTCGCGCAATCGCATCAATGCAGCCATACATTGGGTGTCGTCATTGTTGATGACAACCGACTCGACAATCTCGGCGCTCAGTCGCTCACAGGTCAATCCACAGGCCTCGGCGATTGCGGCAATTTCATCAACAAATCCATGCAGCAGAAGATCCTGATTGGAGAAATTGATGCCGATACGGCCAAATTCAGTGCCATTTTCCAACCAGTTCGCAGCGGTTTCGAATGCCTGCTCGAGAACCAGCCGCGTTATCTGGGTCATCTTGCCCAGACTGGCGGCCGCATCAAGGAACTCTGCCGGAAGCAGAATGCCGCGTTCCGGATGATGCCACCGCACCAGCACTTCCACGCCGATGATCGCGCCGCTGGTGGCATTGATCTGCGGTTGAAAGACCGGTTGGAATTGCCGCTCTTCAATGGCGCGGTCAATTTCCTGCTCAAGTGTTTTGGCCTGATTATATTTTACAATCATTTTCTGCTTGAAGAATTTATACGTACCTTTGCCGTTGTTTTTGGCTTCATAAAGCGCAAGATCGGCCGCAATCAGCAGGTCTTTACTGGTTTTGCCGTCGTCCGGGAACTAGGCGATGCCGATGCTTGTTTGCACCTGGGCGAACAAGCCGTCGATATTTGTCGGTTTGTTCAGTGCACAAAGCAGGTTCCCGGCGATCCCCGAAACTGTTTCTGAAGCCGATATGGTGTCCAGAATAATCAGGAACTCATCGCCATTCAATCTGCAGGCTGTACCGTTGTTTCCCACGACGGCTTGCAATCGATTGGCGACAAGTTCCAACAATCTGTCACCACTCGTATGGCCATAGGTGTCGTTGACACTCTTGAAATTATCAAGATCCAGATGAAAAATTGCCAGTTTTGCCGGATTTTTTCCGGTGGAAGGCTCCGTAATCGATTGCAACTTCGTCATCGCATATTCGCGATTGGCAAGACCTGTCAAACTGTCGTGAAGAACCGCATATTGCAGATTGTCGTGCGCCACTTGAAGCTGCATCGTCCGCATGCCGATCTTTGCTGCCAACGGTTTGAAAAGAAACTGCCAGATGGCGATGAGCAATGCCAAGGAAAGAAGCAGAAGTGCCAAATGCACATATTGGGTCATGGCTGTCGATTTTTGTGACATACCATTGTGGATGCTGATGACCCGGTCCAACGCAGGAAGTATCATCGAGGACGCCAATTCTTCCATTGGACCAAGATACAAGGCCGCGATATCAGGGGAAGTCATCAGGAACGTTCTCAAGCGATTGGCGTTGGTCACCAAAGAGCGCATGCGCAAGTCGAGTTGAGTTGGATTTGAAAAATATACATCATGCAGCGTCTCGGCGACCGCGCCTTTTGCGTCCTGGCTGCCGATCATTCGTGCAAGATCAGAATGCGCGCTCTCTAGCTCCAACAGGGATTCACCCATTAAAACAAGTATTTCGCTCTTTTGTTCGTCGCTTGTCGCGCGCAGCGCAAGCTGGCCCAGCAGGACAACGCGCTGCGACAGCATCCGCTGCTTGGCAATGTCCTGAAAAACGACAGATTCCGATTGTCCGCGATTCATGGCAAACGTCAGGATAAGAAAAGATGCCCAGAGCAAAGCCATCATTGAGAGAAGGGCGGTGCGATAGGCAATACGAATCCTGTATTCCGGGTCGCTGCGTATTTTGCTCAATAGACTGTTCATTTGGATATCAACAGGCCGCCATGCAGACAGTCTTCGGGCTGGATGTGTGTGTATTTTCCGGTATCGATCGGGTCACTCATCTGCATTTCGCGCCACTCCCGGCTAAAGGTTGTATACTTTCAATATACTACCTGTAGGGATAATATCTTAACCAACCGGAAATATTGGCATGCGAGAGCACATCATTGCAGGTTATTTGCATGAATGCATATTTGATCTTTACAGATTGTTTATTCTACAATTTTACCCAGGCCGCATTTTCACTTGAAGACTTTACACATGCGCCAATAAAGCGGATGCCCATCACACCATCTTGAACATTAGGAAAGATGATGTCGTCGGGCAATGAGGAAATATTTCCCCGTCTTGAGCGGATTGCAGCGGCAGCTTCGCCATAGATATTGGCAAATCCTTCCAGATAGCCCTCCGGGTGGCCGGCAGGAATGCGGGTGACCCGATTGGCAGCTGGCGTTGCACCGGCACCGCCCCGCGTCAGCTTTTGTTTGGCCTGTCCAAAGGGCGTGAACCAAAGCTGGTTGGGATGTTCTTGCTCCCATTCAAGTCCGCCCTTGCTGCCATAGACGCGCAATTTCAGGCAATTTTCGTTGCCTGGTGCCACCTGGCTTGCCCACAGCATGCCCTTTGCCGGCCTTTCCTGTCCCTGCGCCTTGAAACGCAGCATCACATGAACATTGTCGTCCAGCCTGCGCCCCTCGACGAATGAATCCAGATCGGCTGCAAGGCTGTCGGTTTCCAGGCCGCTGACGAAGCCGGCAAGGTTCCATGCATGGGTTCCGATATCGCCAACGCAGCCTCCCGCACCCGATTGTGCCGGGTCCGTGCGCCATTCCGCCTGTTTGTTGCCGCTGGCCTCCTCTGCCTCGGTCAACCAGTCCTGAGGGTATTCGGCATGCACCAGCCGTATGGTTCCAAGCATGCCCTGCGCAACCATTTCGCGGGCCTGCCGGACCATCGGGTATCCGGTGTAATTATGGGTCAGGATGAACAGATTGCCGGATTTTTCGACCAGCGCCGCAAGGTCGGTGGCGTCGGCAAGCGTCGAGGTCAGAGGCTTGTCGCAGATGACATGGATGCCGGCTTCGAGAAATGCCTTGGCGGCCGGATAATGCATATGGTTGGGGGTGACAATTGATACGGCTTCAATGCCGTCGCTGCGCGCGGCCTCTGCTATAGCCATCTGCTGGAAGGAATCGTAACAGCGGTCACTGGCCAGTCCCAGTTCAGCCCCCGATGCCCTTGCGCGTTCAGGGTCTGAGGAGAGGGCGCCTGCCACCAGCTGGAAGTGGCCGTCAAGTCGCGCCGCGATCCTGTGTACGGCGCCGATGAATGCGCCCTGACCGCCGCCGACCATTCCCAAACGGATCGGACCATTGTCAATGTCCGATGGTTTTGCAGCACTGATCATGTTGATCTCCCATGTATGCATTGGAAAGACCGGAAGACGGTCTTCCGGTAAGGCGCCTGTAATGATGTACTATTGCAACGAAAAAACTTCGCATTGGACAAATGGTCTCAAAGTCCAAGCATCCGGCGAATCTGTTGGCGATCGGATGAACCACCGGCAAAATCGTCAAAGGCCTTTTCGGTCACCCGAATGATATGATCTGCAATGAAGGGCGCGCCTTCTGCCGCTCCCTGCTCTGGATGCTTCAGGCAACATTCCCACTCAAGCACTGCCCAGCTGTCATAATCATACTGGGCCAGCTTGGAGAAAATTCCCGAAAAGTCGACATGGCCGTCCCCCAGCGAACGGAACCGTCCGGCCCTATCCGTCCAGCCCTGATAGCCGGAGTAGACGCCCTGTCTGCCGTTCGGATTGAATTCCGCATCCTTGACGTGATAGGCGGAAATACGCTCGTGATAGATATCGATGAAGGCAAGGTAATCGAGTTGCTGCAACAGGAAATGCGACGGATCATAGTTGATGGTGCAGCGTTTATGGCCATCAAGTTTTTCCAGAAACATTTCAAACGTGACGCCATCAAACACATCTTCGCCCGGGTGGATTTCATAGCCGACATCAACACCATGGTCCTCGTAGACATCAAGGATAGGTTTCCACCGGCGGGCAAGTTCCGTAAATGCCTCATCGATAAGCCCGTCCGGACGCTGCGGCCAGGGGTAAAGAAACGGAAATGCCAATCCGCCGGTAAATGAGACCGACACGTCAAGACCAAGATTGCGCGAGGCCTTGGCGGCGTATTTCATTTGCTGAACCGCCCATTGCTGACGGGCTTTCGGATTATCGTGAAATTCAGCCGGCGCAAAGGCATCAAACTGCTTGTCATAGGCCGGGTGGACAGCAACAAGCTGGCCCTGCAAATGGGTCGAAAGTTCGGTGATTTCGACGCCAGCGTCAGCGCAGATACCCTTCAGTTCGTCGCAATATTCCTTTGAGCCGGCAGCCTTTTCCAGATCGAAAAGGCGTCCGTCCCATGTCGGAATCTGGATGCCCTTGTACCCCAAAGATGCGGCCCATTGCGTTATGGAGGCAAGCGAATTGAATGGTGCTTCATCCGACGCAAACTGCGCCAGAAAAATTGCTGGACCTTTGATATTTGTTGCCATCGTTCAACTCCTCAACAGATAATCGATACCCTTCAAACGCCGTTTCTGCGGATTTTGTGAACCGCATCATTTCCCTGGCATAGGTGTCGCAGAGGTTTGCTCTGCTTCAACCGCTATTCACGCCAGCAGCGATCGTGCTTCCTCCGGTCCAAGGGCCTCTGGACGTTCGCAACGCGTTTGCATGGTGACAAAGCAGCCCTTTTCGCCGGATTCCAGTATCGCTGTCATGACCTCGACAACATGCAACGCCAGTTCCACAGAACAACGATGCGGACGATTTTCCGCTATGGCAAGTGCCATGTCGGCAAGACCGGCGGCGCGGTAGTTTGCGACATCACCCTTTGGGTGCTTTTCATTGGTTTTTGAAAACGGGTGGTCCCAGGTTGGATCGTTTTTTGTAAAGTCCTCGCCCTGGCTCATGCGGACAGTGCCACTGAAGAAATTGGGATCGGGTACAAAAAGCGCCCCCTTTTCTCCATAGAGTTCCATTGGCGCATGACCGTGTTTCCACACATCCCAACTGGCCCCGAGTGTTATCGTGGCACCGTTGTGAAATTCCAGCAAAGCATGAATGGTGGTCGGTGTTTCGACGGGGATTTTCTCGCCGCTGCGCGGCTGAGAAGTAATGGTGCGTTCTGCGGTGGGAATGGAAGCCAGAGCGGCCACCCGCCTGACAGGGCCGACCAATTGTACGAGATTGCTTATGTAATAGGGACCGAGATCAAGAATTGGTCCGCCACCGGGCTGAAAAAAGAAATCAGGATTGGGATGCCAATGTTCCATGCCATGCCCCATGACGTGGCAGGTGCCGCTTGTCACTTTGCCGATGGCGCCGGTATCGACAAGATTTCTGGCGAGCTGGTGAGCGCCACCCAGAAACGTATCTGGCGCAGATCCTATGCGCAGACCCTTTGCCTTTGCCAATTTTGCCAGTTCAAGTCCTTCGGCAGCAGACAGGACAAAGGGCTTTTCTGAATAGACATTTTTGCCGCTGTTTAAAATCTGCTTTGACACACCGAAATGGGCAGCCGGAATCGTAAGATTGACGATGATGTCAATGTCTTCAGCGCTCAGGAGCTCTTCAATTGTATCAGCGCGCAGACCAAATTCCTGCGCTCGTGCTGTGGCGGCATCAAGGTTGATGTCAGCACAGGCACGCATTTCAAAACCGCGAAAAAGCGGAGAAAGTCTCATATAGGCAGCAGAAATATTACCGCAGCCAATCACACCAACGCCGAGTAGTTTTGGCATTCTATACCTCTTCCAGTTTGCGCATGGTTTCGATCGACCGCTGCGCAAAACGTTCATAATTGCTGGGATTGTCATGTTCCATGACGTAGTAGACGGTATTGCTGTGCTGCTTGAGGGCACGCATGATGTTTTTCCAGGCTACAATTCCTTGTCCGACATCTGCCCATCCATCTTCGTCTTCACATTGACCGCTGGGCGCAATATCCTTGACATGCACAGATGTGATGCGCGCGCCATAGCGCTCGATCCAGTCCAGTGGCTCTCCACCGCCGCGCAGGATCCAGGCTATGTCAGCCTCCCATTCAATCTCCGGAGCTTCATCCAGAAGGATCGCCTGCGGAACGCCGCCATCGGAAAGTGTTTCGAACTCGAAATGGTGATTGTGCCAACCGAAACCATGTCCTTTGCCTTTGGCTTTGGCGCCGACTGCTGCCAGGCGTCGAGCAAAATTCTTCCATCCGGCGGAATCGGTTGGCCGCTCGTCTTCTGCCAGATAGGGGCAGTAGATTTTCTGAACGCCGAGTTTTTCAACTTGGGCCGACACGAGATCAAAATTGTTTTCCAAAGCGTCGAGGGAAAAGTGACCCGTTGGCATGGTCAGGCCAAGTGTATCCATTTTTGCTCGAAATTGTTCCGGGTTCTCGTAGACACCGCCAAAACCCTCCAGCTGTTTGTAGCCAAGTTCTGCGACACGCTCGAGAACAGCATCCCAAGGCAAAAAATTGCGAGCGCTGTAGAGCTGAAAAGAATAATCCATTGCGATTCCGTTCCATTCGTTTGGATTTTTAAAGTCTGACTTCAGTACTGCTGTCGAACAGGGACGCACTCACCGGGTCGAAACCGATCATCAGTTCTTCCCCGACTTTCACGCTCTGCTGTCCATCCATGCGAAACCTGAATTCCTGATTTGCAAGTTTTGACCAGACCAGCGTGTCCGACCCCATGGGTTCGACAACTTCAACTTCAACCGTATGCGAGAAGGCTTTTTTTGCTGCTTCGGGACCGACGTGAATATGTTCTGGGCGGACACCCAGCCATGCCTCTGATTCACCAGAGGGTGTCGTGTCTTTGAATGCATATCTGGAGAGATCCACATCAAGACCATCGAGCTTGAACCCCGGATTTTCGCCGGCCACCAGCCGACCCGTCAGGAAATTCATGCCGGGTGAACCGATAAAAGCTGCAACATATTTATTGACCGGATGATTGTAGATGACCTGCGGCGTATCGAGTTGTTGAACCTTTCCCCCGCGCATGATGGCAATGCGGTCAGCAAGGGTCAGCGCTTCAATCTGGTCATGCGTCACATAGATCATCGTATTGTTGAGCTTTTGGTGCAGCCGCTTGATCTCAACACGCAGTTCTGCGCGCAATTTGGCATCAAGATTTGAAAGTGGTTCATCGAACAGAAACACGTCCACCTCGCGCACAAGTGCCCGTCCGATGGCGACACGCTGGCGCTGGCCACCAGACAATTCGGCGGGTTTGCGATGGAGCAGGGATTCGATCTGCAGGATTTCGGCGGCGCGCGCCACGCGTTTTTCTATTTCCGGCTTGGGAATACGGGCGTTCTTCAATCCGAAGGAGAGGTTGCCCCGCACGGACATTTGCGGATAGAGCGCATAGGACTGAAACACCATGCCGATGTCACGGTCCTTTGGTTCTTTCCAGGTGACGTTCTTGCCCTTGATGAATATCTGGCCATCGGAAATATCAAGCAGACCGGCGACGCAATTGAGCAAGGTGGATTTGCCGCATCCCGATGCGCCCAGCAGCACGAGGAATTCACCGTCGTAAATATCCAGATTCAGTTTTTCAAGAACTTTGAAGTCGCCAAAACTGAGCGAAAGGTCCTTTATTTCAATGCTTTTCATGAGGATTACCCTTTCACTGCACCGGCTGCGATGCCACGAACAAAATATTTTCCGGACAGAAAATAGATGGCCAGAGGCACGGCGCCGGTCAGAATTGTTGCCGCCATGTTCACATTGTATTCCTTCACACCCTGCGAGGAGTTGACGATGTTGTTAAGCTGAACTGTCATCGGAAAATTCTTGGTTCCTGCAAAGATCACGCCGAAAAGGAAATCGTTCCAGATTCCGGTGACCTGAAGAATGATGGCCACCACGAAGATGGGGGGTGACATGGGGACCATGATCTTGAAGAAAATTCCCCAGAAGCCGGCGCCATCCACCCGTGCTGCCTTGAACAATTCCTGTGGCAGTGAGGCAAAGTAATTGCGAAACAGCAATGTGAGAATTGGCATGCCGAAAATTGTGTGGATGAAAATAACGCCGGTCAGGGAACCGAATATTCCCAGTTCTCGGGTGATGATCACAAGCGGATACAACATGACCTGATAGGGAATGAAGGATCCGAAGATCAATATCGTGAAAAAGACTTCCGCACCGCGAAAACGCCAGAATGACAGCGCGTATCCATTAACCGAAGCAATGGCAATGGATATCACGACACTTGGAATGAGGATTTGCATGGAGTTCCAGAAGCCAACCTTCAGGCCCTCGCAATAAAGACCGGTACAAGCTGTATCCCAGGCCTTGGCCCAGGGTTCGAATGTCACTTCGACCGGCGGGGCAAAAATATTGCCCAACCGCACTTCCGGCATGCCCTTGAGAGAGGTCACGATCATTACGTAGAGGGGCAGCAGGTAATAAATAGCCGCAACCGCCAGGACCAGATAGATCATTATCCTCGTGGGGTCGAAGGTGCGACGAGGGCGCGTACCAATTGGTTCAATAGACATTATCGCCCCCTTACTTTGGCTTCTTTGAACCGTATTCCAGATAGATCCATGGAATGAGGATTATCAGGACGGTCGTGAGCATGACGGTGGATGCAGCCAATGCCTGGCCGACATTGCCGCGGGCGAACATGAAGTCATAGACATATTTGGCGGGGACCTCGGAGGCTATGCCCGGGCCGCCACTGGTCATTGCGACCACAAGATCATAAAGGCGAACGATGCCGGATGCGATAATCACCAGAGTGGTGACAAAAACACCGCGCATCATCGGTATCACCACAAAAATATAGGTTTTCCATTTCGGAATGCCGTCTATTCTGGTGGCTTTCCATATGTCTTCATCAACGCCGCGCAGTCCTGCCAGCATGAGGGCCATGACAAATCCGGTGCCCTGCCAGATGCCGGCGATCAGCAATGCATAGATGACAGTGTCGCGATGGGCGATGAGGTCAAAGGTAAAACTTTCCCAGCCCAGGTCGCGCACAGCCTTTTGAAGGCCCAGCGTTGGATTGAGTATCCATTGCCAGACAAGGCCGGTCACAATGAACGAGAGTGCAAAGGGATAAAGAAATATTGTGCGAAATGTATTTTCGAAACGAATTTTCTGATCCATGAATGCGGCCAGGATAAAGCCGACAACAAGCGAAAAAACCAAGGAAAAAACGCCGTAGACAGCAATGTTTCCGACCGATTTTGTCCAGCGTGATGTGTTGAACAGGCGATCATATTGGGCAAAGCCGACAAACTCGTTGACCGGCAGCGCTCTGGATGCGGAAAATGAATAAAGAACGGTCCATACGGAACAGCCGACAAAGACAACCAATGTTGTCAAAATCATCGGTGTTGCCGCCACTTTGGCGTTCAGATTTCGGAAATAGGGATTGGGTCTGGCCTGATGCGCCATTGTTCTGCTCCGGGGAGGAGGAAACCAGTCGCAAAACGACCGGTTCCCTGTCTTCAAGACGCCAAGTGTGGCTTAGTCGGCGTTTTCGACGATCTCGACGAAACGTTCCTGAGCTTCATCAACCGACATGCCGGGATCATTGAAGAACTCGACCCAGAGGTCTTCAAACTGTCCCTGCGTATCGGATGACCAGGTCTGCTCACCGGAGGGCAGAATATTGTCAGGGTTTTCGAGAATGACGAGACCCTTTTGCATGCAGGCATTGGCTGCTGCCAGGTCAATGTCCCCGCGAATAGGCAAAGAGCCCTTCTTCAGGTTGAAGTTGACCTGAACCTCTTTCGAGACAAGCAGTGAAGCCATCTCAAGCTGTGCCTTGACGATTTCCGGATTGCCATCTGCAGGTTTTGGGAAATAGAAGGCATCGCCACCGGTATCGAGCGCCGGATGCATGCCAAGACCGGGAAGGCAATCGTATTCCTTGCCCGCGGTCAAACCGGCAACACTGAATTCACCCTGTGCCCAGTCACCCATGATCTGCGCGCCGGCTTTTCCGGTGATGACCATATTGGCAGCATCGTTCCACGCCCGACCGACAAAACCATCGTCAACCATCCCGCGGGCGGCTGAGATTGCTTCAAACACTTCGGTCATTTCAGGACTGGCCGCTGCTTCGGCACTCTTTTGCGCATTGATCTGGCGGTAAAGATCTACACCGCCCAAAGCGACCATGAACACACCGGACATGCCATTGATCTGCCAAGGTTCACCGCCCACTGCCAGAGGGATGACACCCTTTTCACGCAATGCCGGGGCCGAGGCAACAAATTCTGTCCAGTTTGTCGGTACAGCCAGGCCGTTGTCCTCGTAAACGCCGCGGTTCATCCACATCCACTGGAAAGAGTGGATATTGACCGGAACGCAATAGATTTTTCCTTCAAAGCGGCAGCTGTCGAGCAGCTTCGCGGGGCGAATGAAATCGGCCCAACCTTCTTTCTCTGCGAGTTCTGTCAGGTCCGTCATCAATCCGGCCTTGACGAGATCTTCAGCATCGCGACCGGTATTCAGCTGGGTAGCACCCATCGGGTCACCGCCGGTAATACGACTGATGATGATCGGGCGGGCGTTGCCGCCGCCGGCAATTGCGCCATCAACCCAATTGTTGCCTGTCGCATTGAATGCATCTGCAAACACTTTCACAGCCGCAGCTTCACCACCGGATGTCCACCAGTGTGTTACCTCCAGATCGGTTGCGGATGCCGCACCAATCCCGGCAAGCATTGTGGTTGCAGCAAGTACTGTCCTAATTCCACGCATATAAACCTCCCAAATAGGCGCCGTTCTCCCGACGCGCCCGACTGACCTGAAAAAGGCCACGAAACAATAATCGATTTACATTACGAAATTGACGTATTGTAATCGATTACATCCATACAATGAGACTTGGGTCTAATCCTGTCAAGCCATAAATTAGGCCTACGAGAAACCGTAAAAGCGGGGGCAGGGAGGTTCGTTATCCTCTTGGAACTTACACATCTGTGCGCGCAAAAGTTGCGTTTAGCCGCTCTAATTTGAGTGTGTCAAGCCAGTTCACTTGGCTGATAGGTGATATCTGCCTTGCGCGATTGCTGCAATACACGCATGGCATTGGGGATGTCGTTGTGGAACGCTTTTGTTTCTGCGGTTTGCCTGTCGAGGCCCAGTTCAAGCCATCTGGAAACAAGCCTCTTCTCCAGCACCTCCGTCGAAGCGGTCAGAAACAGGCTGCAATCAAAGAGGGAATGGGCATGGCTCCACGGATAAGCGTTGAGAAGCAGATAGTTGCCTTCAATCAACACGATCTGGCAGTTTTTCGCGACCATGCCGGAATCGTGTCGGACACAATCGGCAATACGGTCAAATTCCGGAACGCGAATGTCGGATGATCCGCTGCGCAAACGCGCGATGAGCCATACAAATGCCGAAGCGTCGAACGTTTCGGGGGCACCCTTGCGGTCACGTATTCTGCGCTGATCCAGCACGGTATTGTCGAGGTGAAAACCATCCATCTGGACAATGGATGTATTCAGTCCCCTGGCAACCAATTGCTTCTGCAAACGGCTTGATAATGTTGATTTTCCAACCCCGGGGGGACCGGCGACAGCAACAAGGCAACGCTCACGGTGCTTTGCACAACGCAACAGGCTCTCCACCACATCTTCAAAAGATCCCGTTATCATGATGCACCCATGTTTTCCGGTGTTTTTGCGCCAGTCATATAGGCAACGGCATCCGACATGGAATGCTCTTTCGGGTCGATGACACAGAGCCTTCGTCCAAGCCTGTGGATATGTATTCTATCTGCAACTTCAAACACATGGGGCATGTTGTGCGATATCAGCACGATCGGCATACCGCGTGATTTGACGTCCAGGATGAGTTCCAGGACACGGCGCGATTCCTTCACACCCAAGGCGGCCGTCGGTTCATCCATGATGATGACCTTGGAATCAAATGCCGCTGCCCGTGCGACTGCCACCCCCTGCCGCTGGCCGCCGGACAGGGTTTCAACCGCCTGTCCGATGTTCTGTATCGTCAGCAGGCCAAGTTCACTCAATTTATCGCGGGCAAATTGTTCCATGGCAGGACGGTCGAGTTTTCGGAAAAGTGTTCCGGCAAGACCCGGTCTGCGCAATTCGCGTCCCAGAAACATATTGTCTGCGATCGACAGGGCAGGCGACAGAGCAAGATTTTGATAAACCGTTGCAATGCCGGCGTTTTGGGCCTCCAAAGGAGACTGGAAATGCACTCGTTTGCCTTCCAGAAGGATTTCTCCCTGGTCGGGAACAACGGCACCCGATATGGCCTTGATCATGGTTGTTTTGCCGGCACCATTGTCGCCAATGACAGCCAGTACTTCACCTGGGTATAGGTCAAAATCGGCATGGTCGAGCGCTACGACACGGCCATAGCGTTTGACCAGATTGCGTGCAGTGAGGATGGGTTGTCTCATGTCGATATCTTCCTGATCCACTGGTCTGTGGCGACAGCCGTAATGATGAGAAGGCCTATCAGCAAATAGGTCCACTGCGGGTCAGTGCCCATCAGTCGAAGTCCGAGCGAAAAGACGCCAACGATCAGTGCGCCAAACATCATGCCGAGTATCGAACCGCGACCGCCGAACAGCGATATGCCGCCAATCACCACCGCTGTGATGGATTCAATATTGGCAAATTGCCCGGCCGTCGGCGAAACGGAGCCAATTCTTCCGATCAGGACCCATCCGGCCAATGCACAAATAAGACCGGCAATGACATAGACGGAAATCAACGTGCGTTTCACGCGAACACCGGCAAGTTCTGCTGCATCCGGGTCATCGCCGATGGCGTAGACATGGCGTCCCCAGGCGGTGTGATTGAGTACATAGTTGAGGAGCAGTACGAGCAGCACCATGGTGATGACGCCTGTCGTCAGGACAGCGCCACCGATTTTTATTTTCTCGCCAAAAAACTGCAGGAGAGGGGCTGTCTGGGCAATATCCTGGCTTCGGATGGTCTCATTCGACGAATAGAGGAAGTTTGTTGCAAGGATAATCTGCCACATGCCGAGCGTGACAATGAAGGGCGGCAGCCGCACCAGCGCCACAAGGGCGCCATTGATGAATCCACACAGACCACCAACGACAAAACCTGCCAGAATGGCAAGCTCCACCGGCAAGCCATAACGGAATGTGAACTGACCCATGACAACCGATGATAGAACCATAATCGCGCCGACCGAAAGGTCAATGCCGGCGGTCAGGATGATCAGGGTTTGCGCGGCACCGACAAAACCGACGATGGCAACCTGCTGGAGGATCAGGGTCATCGCAAAGGGGGAAAAGAATTTGGATCCGAGCAGAACGCCGAATATTGTCAGTGAAAGAATCAGGACAATGAGCGGCACTGCTGCCGGGTTTGAGTGCAGCATATGCTGCACGCGCTCAAGGCCGAAGTGTCGGGAATCGTCAAATGAGGCGACCTCAGCGGCACTGTCATCAAGCACCTTTTCGAAATCCTGTCCGGCCTTATGTCTATTGTCGGGCATTCCGCTTCTCCGCCTTTTACGCTTCGCTCAGGTTTTGGCCATTTTCAAACAGCGACAGATATTTCCATACCCGACCCGTTGCAGCCGTTACACTCGACATAGTGGTGTTGGAGTGTAACATCCTTAAATCCGATTCGAGAGCTTCTCTGTCGAATGGGCTGCCTCACAGCCAATTGGGCTTGGGCATATGCCACTTTTGGTATTTGCGCGGGTTGCAATTCCAGTGCCACTGCCAGGCGCATTGGCTTCATGTGGCATTGGATGCAACCCGACAAGTTTGGCCCGGACCGATAGGCCCAGGCCAATGGGTGGTGTTTAGCCCCAGCAGCGCTCTTTGCCGGTCTTTGTGTCGATTGATGGAACACCATCGACCGGCTTGTCGGTTACCAGTGCGACACCGGTGTCAAAGAAGTCCTTGCCCGGTGTTTTTTGCGGTTTGGTTCCGTCCTTTGCCCAGGCGGCAATCGCCTCGATGCCAAGTGCTGCCATCAGCAACGGATATTGTTGTGAGGTGGCGCCGATAACACCGTCCACAACATTGGCTACACCAGGGCACCCGCCATCGACAGATACGATGAGAACGTCGTTCTCGCGACCAAGGGCCTTCAGAGCTTCATAGGCGCCGGCTGCAGCCGGTTCGTTGATCGTGTAGACGACATTGATGAGCGGGTCCTTTTGCAGCAGGTTTTCCATGGCTGTGCGACCGCCCTCCTCATTGCCGGCAGTGACTTCGTGCCCGACGATGCGCGCATCATCCTCGTCACCCCATTTGGCCGGATCTTTCAGATCAATGCCAAAACCCTGCATGAAACCCTGATCGCGCAGGACACCAACCGAGGGCTGGCTCACATCCAGATCAAGAAATGCAATTTTCGCGTTTTTGGCTTCATCGCCGAGCGATGCGGCCGCCCATTGTCCGATCAACTCGCCGGCCAGGAAATTATCCGTTGCAAAAGTTGCATCGGCGGAATCGATGGGTTCCAGCGGCGTGTCGAGTGCAATGACGAGAATGCCCGCATCGCGTGCCTGCTGTACAGCAGGGACAATGCCGGCGGTGTCGGAGGCCGTTATCAATATGCCCCTTGCTCCATCCACGATGCAGGTTTCGATGGCAGCGACCTGACTTTCGGAATCGCCGTCAACTTTTCCTGCATATGATTTGAGATTGATCCCGAGTGCCTCGGCCTTGGCTGTAGCACCTTCCTTCATTTTCACGAAGAACGGGTTTGTGTCTGTCTTTGTAATGAGGCAGGCGCCGATATCTGCGGCAGAAGCTGAACCTATGCCTGTCAGGCCAAGTGCGACCAAGCCAAGTGTTGCTGCAATGAGTGAGTGTTTCATGATATTCCTCCCGGTTCTTTCCATTGGTAGCCAAATTTCGATCGTGATGGCCGAAAGATGGCATTCGTGACGCGTGCTATCCTCAACTGTTTCTCCACGGCAGGGCGTCGATGCGCCGGTTGCCGTGGCACTGAAACCAGGCCTCGAGATCAAAAGCCATGGAGTCGTTGATTGGGAGAAGCAGGTTACTGTTACGGGGCTTCCAACTCCTGCCCGTACAATGCCCGCCTGTCCTCCTCGCAACAATCACACACCGTTTTCGCGATTTTGTCAATTAATAAATCCACTTGATTTATTAATTAGTTGTGTCAAAACTATTTCTGGGAAGAAATTGCCGGACAGGACCTCTAAGAAGGTATGGTATTTTCCCGAAGGGAAGGGTTTGAATGAACACCCCGTCTGATGGTTCCACTCTCAATACCCGCATTATCGACCCCAGTGGCGGGTCCAATCAGACACGGGTCAGGGCCTATAATGAACGTCTGGTCATGGCCTTGGTGCGTCGCCATGGCAGTCTGGCAAAGGCCGAGATTGCCCGGCGATCCGGTTTGTCGCCGCAAACCGTTTCTGTTATCATGCGCGCGCTGGAAAAGGACATGCTGCTCGTCAAAGGCGAGCCGGTGCGCGGACGTGTCGGACAGCCTTCGGTTCCCATGGCGCTCAATCCCGATGCAGTTTTTTCCATAGGATTGAAGATTGGACGGCGAAGCGCCGATATGGTGCTGATGGATTTTGTCGGCGGCGTGCGCAGGAAATTGCGCGAGACCTATGCTTATCCCTTGCCCCGGCAGATATTGGATTTCGCACGGCGCGGCCTTGATATTCTCAGTGCCGAGCTCGATACCCTGGAAAGACAGCGTCTGGTCGGCATAGGCATTGCCGCACCTTTCGAACTTTGGAACTGGCTGGATCAGGTTGGTGCGCCATCCGATGAAATGGATGCGTGGCGCGGCTTTGATTTCACGGTTGCCATGGCCTCCATTTCCGATTTACCGGTCGTCGTTCAAAATGACGCAACGGCGGCCTGCGGCGCAGAGCTTGTCTTCGGCAGGGGAAGAGAGTTTAGCGATTTCGCCTATTTCTTCGTTGGCTCCTTCATCGGTGGAGGGCTTGTCCTTAATCACGCGGTTTTTCCCGGGCGCTCAGGTAATGCAGGTGCATTTGGTCCCATCCCGGTGCCCGGCCCGGATGGCAAAACACAACAACTCTTGAATCGCGCATCAATCTTTGTGTTGGAGGACCAACTCAAGGAAGCCAATATCGACCCTTCTCCACTCTGGCTGAGGGCGGATGAATGGCCGGATTTTGGTCACATTCTGACGGATTGGATCGACGAGACAGCGCGAAATATAGCCATCGGAATCGTGGCGATTGCCGCTATTATGGATATGGACGCCATATTTATTGATGGTGGATTTCCAGTCTCCGTGCGCAAGCGGCTGGTTGAGGCGGTGAGGTTGGAAATCCAAAAACTTGATTTGCAGGGCATTCGCGAACCGAAAGTCGTTGAAGCCTTTATTGGCAGCGAAGCCCCGGTGATCGGCGGTGCCAGCCTGCCCATATTTGATCGCTTCATGATTGACCAGAATGTCCTGGTCAGAGAACCGATTTGATTGACAGCCGGATAATCGCGGCCGGTTGCTGCGGGAAACCAAGATCCCCATGAAAATATGGCCCGGCTCAAAAGCCGGGCCACTGTGTCTTTGGATTTCCGGATCAGATGTCCTTTTTACCGGAGTCCGTTGAACCGGCAGGTCTGTCAATCGATGACTTCTTGGCGTCAGGCTTCTGACCATGGCCAAAGCCCTGGTTCTGCATGGAGCGGCCCTTCTTCATGCCGTGGTGTTTTCCACCCCTCCTGTCGGCCTTGGTGATCACGCCGTCGCCATTACGGTCGTGGTCTTTGACAAAGTCGCTGGTGCGTGCGCCGTATTCTTCCGCCGTGACGGACAGATTGCCATCTGAGTCGAGCTTCTGGAAAGATCTGACAATCCTGTCACTGTGCATGTCCTGCCAGACGGTCACGAATTCCTCCAGTGAGACAGAGTTGCTGCTGTCGGCATCAGCCTTGCCAAAAACACCGGTGCGCACTTCATCGAATTCGGTGCGGGTAATCTTGCCGTCCTTGTCGATGTCAAAACGTTCCATCAGCATGGCTGTTCCCCGGCCACCTTTGCCGTGATGCCTTGAGCCGCCATGATGCGCCATTTTTCCAGATCGTTTGCCGGATCCTTTCCGCTCACCCGCGGCATTGTTGTCCTCTGGAGCAGGGCGGGTCAATTCGCCATTGCCGTCTCGGTCAAGGCGGCTGAACATCCGGTCTGCTGCATTGTCGGATTCCTCCACTGCGATGTTACCATCGCCGTCGCGATCCAGTCGCTGAAAGGCCCGAACCATGCGATCACGTGATTTTTCCAACCAGACAGTGCGAAATTCCTCAAGCGAAATTGTAGTATCGTCTCCGGCAGCCGCATTGAAACGCGTTGCGATCACGGCATCGACTTCTTCCTGGGTAATGATGCCATCCTTGTTTGCATCGAAACGCTCGAACGCCATTTTCATGCCACGTCCGCCTTTCATGCCGTGACGACCCTTCATGCCGTGTTTACCCTTCATTCCGTGGCGGCCGCCGTATCCTTTGGAACGTTCATGGCCCATTCGCTTCTCGGCATTGTATCCGTTACCCTGTGCATTTTTTTCTGCCAGTGTCGGTGCGATGCCTGCGGCCAGAAATGTGCCGGCCAAGGCTGCAATAGCGATTTTGTGAGAGGTTTTCATTGCTGATGTCCTTTGGTTTCGGTTGCGATGATCTGAAGATAGGGTGCACTTGTCGCAAAAATACGGTGCAGAAAGCACCAATGTGTCGCCAAGTGTCGCTGCAGCGGGAATTGATACATTTTGTTACAATTTCAATTTCACGCAGCGGCACTGAGCGTTTACGTGTTGGTGCAAGAGTTCATTGATGCCGCTAACAGAATTGACAAATCCATGAGTGAAACGAGTCCGCATATCCTTGTCGTCGACGATCATCGCGATATCCGTGAGACCTTGGCGCGCTATCTCGTCAAGAATGGCATGAGAGCTTCCATGGCTGACAGCGCCGCCCAGGCGCGCAAGATGTTGAATGCCGCATCCGTGGATCTCGTGGTGCTGGATGTTATGATGCCCGGCGAAGATGGCCTGTCGCTTTGCCGCCATCTGGTTGAAAGCAATGGTGCGCCGGTGATCCTGCTGACGGCCATGGCGGAGGATACCGACCGCGTCGTCGGGCTTGAAATCGGTGCGGATGATTATGTGACAAAGCCGTTCAATCCACGCGAGTTGCTGGCGCGCATCCGGGCGGTATTGCGTCGCACGGCCCTTGTTTCCAAGGATCGCGACCCCGTTTCGAGCGAGAAGCTTGCCTTTGATGACTGGGTTCTGGATTTGTCACGTCGCCATCTTGTCGGCAAGGATGACGTCATAACACCGCTTTCGACGGGTGAATTCCAATTGCTGGTTGCCTTTTTGAAGCGTCCCAAAATGGTTCTGTCGCGCGATCAGCTTCTTGATCTGACGTCAGGACGAAGCCCGAATATTTTTGATCGCTCGATAGACAATCAGGTCAGCCGGCTGCGCCGCAAAATCGAAGGTGATGCCAAAAACCCGCATCTGATCAAAACCGTCTGGGGCGGCGGCTATACATTTACTGCAGATGTCAGGGATCCTGATCTATGATGACCTGGCTGACAAATTGGAGAGGTGTTTCCTTGTTTCCGCGCAGTCTTGCCGGGCAGCTGATTGCCTTGATTCTGGGCGCCATTGTCATCTCGCAAGTGTTTACACTGTGGCTGTTTACCGATGAAAGACGGGCCGCTCTGCTGGAGTTGACCGGTGGAACGGTCGTTTCGCGCACGGCGGCTCTAGTTGAACTGCTGAATACGACGCCGGTGGATCTGCACGAACAGATCAGGCAGGCGGCATCCAGCCCGCTGCTTTATTACTGGATATCAGACAAGCCGGTGATCGATAACAGCGGAACCAATGCGGTTGATTTGCGTATCCGGCAACGGCTTTCGGCTGAAATTGGCTCGGAGCGGGAAATTCGCACAGAAATAGGGCGGAATATATCCGTACCGCGATATCATCGCACACAACGTTCGCAACGTGCGGACCGCCCGCCACCGCGCGACGGTGCGGTTGTGAAAAGACGAGACAAAGGCAAACGCAATGTGCCGCTTGTGGTGGCCTTGTCGGTTCAACTCGACAGCGGTGGCTGGCTGAATATGGCGGCCAGCCTGAACCTGCAGCGCAGCTCACTGCTGCGCCTGTTCTTTTCTGTCGCAATCATGGCCATCGCCGTCATTGTCATTATCGCATTCACAGTTCGACGGCTGACCCGGCCATTGCAAACTCTCGCGCTGGCAGCCGATCAACTGGGTCGAGGCGGCAACGGAAACAGCATTGCGGAGGCCGGCCCACCGGAGGTCCGAAGTGCCATTCAGGCATTCAACACCATGCAGGAGCGGCTAACACGCTATGTTCAGGACCGCACGCGCATGCTCGCCGCCGTCAGTCATGACCTGCGCACGCCGATTACCTCTTTGAGGATTCGTGCCGAATTTATCGAGGATGAGGAAAATCGCAACCGGATCATCCTGACGCTGGATGAAATGCAGCGGATGGTGGAGGCAACGCTTTCCTTTGCCCGTGATGACGCCAAACGGGAGGCGCCAAGCCGCGTGGACCTGGGGGAATTCCTCGATGCGATTGTGACCGATTATCAGGACATGGGGCAGCAGGTCAGCCTTGTGCAGTCACAGCCGGTCAAAGCGGGCAATCGTATCATCGTCGCCCTGCATCCAATGTCGATGAAACGGGCACTGCGCAATCTCATTGACAATGGCGTTCGTTATGGCAATGAAGCGAAGGTTGGCTATTGGGCTGACGAAAAAACCGTGACCATCACCATCTCCGATACCGGACCGGGCATTCCAGACGATGACATTGAGGGTGTTTTTGAGCCTTTCATTCGTCTGGAAACGTCGCGCAATGAAGACACGGGCGGTATTGGTTTGGGCTTGGCCATTGCGCGCTCGAATATTCACGCCCATGGCGGAACACTGACGCTGAAAAATGACATTGAAAAGGGGCTGATTGCTACGGTCATTTTGCCACGCGAAGTGGTTTGAGCCGCCTGATAATCAACATATGCTCAGCTGCGCAGTGGCGCGGTTGAAAGCGTTTGCCTGTTGATAGGAGCGGTCAACAAGGGCGACGTCATCGTCACGACAGGCCTGATATTGCATTCGTTCCGTAAAAGTCTATCTTTTGCAAATGCATCAACATACATATTGCCGGGCATATAAGGCCGTGTCGTTTCGGAGCCCGGACTAAGATGAAATGCTATCTGATCAACCTCGACCGTTCTTCTGACCGACTGAAATGGTTTGCAGGCAATGCAGATGCGCTGGGTGTTGATCTCGTGCGTGTGGCGGCCATAGACGGTAGAACAATTCCACCGGCCGAAAAACAGCATTGTTTAAAGGCGAGCAGCGGCCGATATGCAATGGGGCCCGGAGAGATCGGTTGTTTTCTCAGCCACCGCGCTGCCTGGTTGGCCGTCTCTGCGGCCCCGGATCAATGGGCCTTTGTTGCCGAGGATGACGTCCATTTTTCCAGCAATGCGAAAACATTGTTTGATACGAGTGACTGGTTTCCACCCGATGCCGATATTGTCAAAGCAGAAACGCATGGCCAGAAAACGGACGTAAATATGGTTACGGCGGGGCATGTCGAGGGTTATCAATTGCGGTTGTTGCGCTCCCTACACAGAGGCAGCGGTGGGTATTTCGTCAACAGGAAAGCTGCCGGGCGATTGTTGGAATTGTCGCAAAACCGATGTGAGCCTGCTGATGAACTGCTGTTCAATCCGAATTTGGGAGTAGCGGACAGATTAAAAATCTATCAGCTCGATCCTGCGCCTTGCATTCAGGATTTTCTGCTGTCTGATCAGGCCGTGGGGTTTGAGAGTCTATTGGAACTGGATCGGGCAGAAAATGCCGATATTGACCCGGCGCGCCGAAAATATCATGGTCTGCAAAAATTCGAAAGAGAAGGGTGGCGCGTGTTGAAAATCATTCGCCGATTGATACTTCGCCTGACAGGAGTATCTGTCTTCAAAGTCATTCCATTTGACACCAACCCTGGAAACTGATCTCGCGGCTATTTATGGGGGATGATGGATTGAAAACGGCTGCAAAGGCTGTCAACGAAGGAACGACGGGCAGGGACAAGGTGATTGCCCATATTTTTGGTGGTCTGGGCAATCAGATGTTCCAATACGCCTGTGCGCGCGCAATCGCCTTGCGCAATGATGCTGACATTGTTTTGGACCAGCGGGAATTTTTTGCCGGTGCAGGACAAAAACCCGGCTTGCACCACCTGAGTGTTGTTTCCACAGATCTGCCGGAGCGAAAGCTGCCGCCGAGAAAGACGCAGTGGATACGTTATCTGATCTGGCGAAATTTCAAACTGTCGCCCAGAATGGTCAGGCAACAGGGCAATCATTTCAACCCGGATATCATGACGGTGGGCGGCAATCTATGGCTGCACGGTTACTGGCAATCCGAAAGATATTTTGCAGACTTTGAAAAACAGATCCGCTGCGAATTGTCGGTCAGGACGCAACCAAGTGCCAAAAATGAACAATTGCTGGCAGAGATAGCGGGGCTGCCAGCCGTATCGTTACACATTCGACGCGGTGATTATGTCAACAATCCGCAGGCCAATGCCGCTCACGGGATATGCACGCTGGAATATTATCGCAGTGCGGCCCTGTTGATCTCAAAGCGCATGGCGGAAAAACCGATTTTCTATGTGTTTTCAGATGAACCCGAATGGGCGAAGACCAATCTTGATCTTCCATTTGAAATCCGCGTGATGGATCACAATGACGGCGATCACAATTATGAAGACCTGCGTCTGATGGCGGCCTGCAGGCACCATGTCATCGCCAACAGTACGTTCTCCTGGTGGGGCGCCTGGTTAAATCCCTCGCTTGAGAAAATCGTCATTGCACCAAAGCAATGGTTTGCCGATCCGTCGCTTAAAAACCCTGACATCCTGCCACCCTCATGGATTACTTTGAACAAATAGGTTCCGCCGCTTAATTCAACGCAGGTCGGATGGACCGTAGAGTTGTTCCGTGCGGTCGTAAACTGTTCCTGAAAAATTGATTCTGAGAGACACAGATCTGTTGGTGCGCTGACGTATGAGTCGCGTCAAGCGGGTCCGGGCGCTTAAAAAGGGGCGTTTGATTTCTCGCAGTAATTTACTCAGTTGCAATGCCCAGGCCCGGGAAGGGACAGGCATTGACTTGGCAATTTCAGATTCGGTAACAGGAATCTCGCTAACGTATTTCTCATAGATTAACTCCTGCATCGCCGGCGCAGGATTCATCTGATATATTGTCAACGCGCGGCAGGATTTTTCTCGAAAATCAAACAGGGTACTGTCGATTGTTGAGCGCAACAAAGCGGGATTGTCGAGCAAAAACCGGGCAGCACGCTTTGATATGATGTAAGCCCCACTTCCATGATGTAGAGACAGCAGCCTGTGAAGGTCAAATCGTTCGGTCACCATGATTTTATCCACGCTGATCTCGGTCTTCCAGAATGTCGTTTCCAGCCGGACGATGTCTGCATCGTCCGGTATCCAGTCAGAACTGGTAAGAAGGCCGGTCAATTCGTTCGATAAAAATACGTCGTCTTCAAAAACCGCTGCGAATTCCTCACCCGACTCGAGAAACCATTGCCATGTTTTCAAGTGACTTAGAAAACAGCCGATTTCACCATAGTTCCAACTGCGTGTATTTCGGGTTTTGACGAAACGATCAACCTCATTTTGCGCCAATAGGTAACCATCAACGGCTTGGATCAGTGTAAAATCCAGATCAATTGCTTGAAACCGCGCGGCCATTCGCTCAAGACGAAGCGAGCTCCGATCCAGGTTGATGAGAAAGCACTTCAAATGCAGGCACTCTTGTTTGTGCAAAAACACATAGAATTTTATGTATATGATGGATTGCTCAGGCGCAAGAATATTGATAGAAAAAATGACCTTGGAAGAAGTTAATTGGATTTTCTGAATAGATAAATTTGCTGTCGCAATATTTTTGACTGATTACGTCCCTGAATATGAATAAGAGATCCAAATTCGATTTTATATCTTGGGATGTCGATTGTTTCGGTCGCTTTGTGGCGAAAACGACAAGAGTTGCATGTTGTTGCATATTTGCTTGTTTGGATAGCCGGGCAACAAGCAGATGGTGTAACCGATCATGGGCGACCCGCATTGGTCTGATATTAAATGAAGTGCTTTGTCATCAACCTTGATCGTTCTCCAGAGCGCTATAGTTGGTTTCTCGAGTCTACCGCCAAATTGAATTTGGATATTATCCGCGTCGTTGCTGTTGATGGCAGCACATTACCCGCTGGCGAAATTACAAGGCTGCAGAACCTGCGCAGCGGATTGTTTGACGTTGCGAAGGGTGAAATCGGTTGCTTTTTAAGCCATCGGAATGTTTGGCAATTGGTCTCGGATGGGGATGACGAGTGGGGATTTGTTGCCGAAGATGATATCCATTTTTCTGGCGGCTGTGGACAGTTCCTCGAAAACGACGGTTGGTTGCCAACTGATGCGGACTTGGTGAAAGCCGAAACAACACTGAAAGTCGTTGAAATATCCTATATCAAAAAACTGCGCGTATTCGGGAGGGGTGTTGGTCGCCTGAAAAGCCATCATGGTGGTTCAGGCGGCTATTTTCTGAGCAAGAAGACAGCCAAGCGCCTGCTGAAAATGACTGAGTTTATGTGTGATCCAGTTGATCAGGTGCTTTTCAACCCGGAGTTGGGAGTTTCCAACGGGTTGAACATTTACCAGATTGACCCGGCCTTATGCATTCAGGATAGCATGATCAAAGGTTCCAGTCACTTTCGGGGTCTTGAAAGCCTGCTGGACGAAGAAAGAGAGGGTCATCTGCATTCCAAAGTGAGAATGCGCGGATTTGCCAAAATATGGCGGGAAATCCTGCGGCTATTCAGGAAAGCGCGCAATTTCATCAGATTATATATAATTAATCTGTCGGTGAGCAAAACTGTCTACTGCCCTCTGCAGGAGCAACAGGATATTGAAAGCAACAATGATCGTGAACAGCACTACGGTCGATAGATTTTCTCCGCATTGTTCTCGACCCTTCCGTAGAAATCGATTTTGCCGACCACTGAAAGCTTCTTGTTCTCACGCGCCTTTTGCTGAAATCCATCTTTGAATTTCCGGTAGGGGCGTTTGATCTCGCGCCAGAGCTTACGCAACTTCAGTGACCACTCCGGTGTCGGTACCCAATCAGATTTGAAAATCTGCGATTGCGCATCATAGGTCGGTTGAAAATGCAATCTGTAGACGGTTTCCTGCAAAACGGGTGCTGGATTTACCTGGTAGATTTTAAGGTTTCGACAGGATTTTTCCTGAAAGTCAAACATGGCGCTATCAATGGTTGTGCGCAAAAGATCATTGTTGTCCAGCAGCCACTTTGCAGCGCGTGCTGACAGAATATAGGCACCCGCTCCATGGTGCAGTGATAGCAGCCTGTGAAGGCCAAGTTTCCCCGACAATTTTGTCCGCTCAGCACCGATCTCGGTTTTCCAGAATGTCGTTTCCAGACGAACAATGTCCGCATCTTCCGGTATCCAGCCAGACCCCGCAAGCAGACTTGTCAATTCTGCAGACATGAAAGCATCATCTTCGAATATTGCTGCAAAATCTTCACCGGATTGCACAAAGATCTGCCAGGTTTTGAGATGGCTGAGAAAACAGCCGATTTCACCGTAGTTCCATCGTCGAGAACGGCGGTCTTTCAGGAATATTCTTACGTCCCTCTCTGAAAGGTTGCATCCGTCTATCGCCGACACGCGAAAGTAATCCAGGCCGATTGCATGAAAACGCTCCCGCATGCGGGCAAGACGATCCCCGCTTCGATCCAGATTTATCAGGTAGCATTTCATCAGGAGTAATATTATCCATTGAATACATATAGTTATAAAGTATATTTTCTGTGCGCATTCGGCAAGCCCAACCGGAGCGCAGCGATAACCTGCCTTTGGTCGTTCCAACGCGGCCTGGACAGGGGCGTATATCACAAGTCTTGCAGTTGTTGATTATTAATCCGTAAATGGCGACGTGAAACCTGCTCAGCCAAGATGATTTCACCTCAGGACCGAGGTGTCTTTCATCAAGCGTGCGTCTATTTCGCGTTCGAAAGCGAATTGGCCTTTGTTGCGCGCGCAGTCAGATATCCGCAAACAGACCGGCGCCCATTGCAGATTTACACATTGAAGCAGATGCTGCTGATGCGGATTGTGTGTCCGCCCTTATTGGGCGCAGTCACACGGTTTCACTTTTCGACGAAGGCCTTTTCAATCAGGAAGCTGCCGAGATTGGCCCGCGTTCCCTCGGTGAAGCCGCGCCCTTCAAAAAAGAGACGTGTGTCTTCCAGCATTTGCGGACCGCCACACAGGATGGCACGATCGTCGTCCTTGTTGATCTGCGGCAAACCGATATCATCAAACAGTTTTCCACTTTCCATCAACTCTGTGATGCGCCCATTGTGGCGGAACGGTTCGCGCGTCACTGTGGGGTAATAGATCAGTTTTTCACTGGCAAGCGCACCGAGGTATTCATGGGCGGGGAGTTCGTTGGATATGTAGTCCTGATAGGCAAGATCCCTGATGAAGCGGACGCCGTGGACCAGGACGATCTTTTCAAAGCGCTCATAAACATCCGGATCCTTGATCAGGCTGAGAAACGGTGCCAGACCGGTGCCGGTTCCCAGAAGATAGAGGTTTTTCCCCGGTAGCAGATTGTCGGTCACCAGCGTGCCGGTCGGCTTTGTGCCGATCAGAACGGATTCACCTTTTTGCAGATGCTGCAATTTGGATGTCAGCGGACCGTTCGGCACTTTTATGCTGAAAAACTCAAGTGTATCTTCATGATTTGAGCTCGCCATGGAATAGGCGCGCAACAGGGGACGGCCATCCACTTCAAGCCCAACCATGGTAAATTCACCATTGCGGAACCGAAAGCCTGCATTGCGAGTGGTCTTGAAGCTGAACAGGGTATCATTCCAATGGTGGACCGACAGGACTGTTTCTTCATTGAGATTTTTCATAGTGGCTCCCGGGCAAGGAATGGTGCTTTGTGAAAGCTGTCTGGCTGGCTGGGTTTTCCGCAAGCCGCCAAAATCACGCCGGTCTGGATGCCGGAATGGTCGATGGCGGTCCCCACGTTTGAAAACCCGCTTGCGGGTGGAATTCATGGACGACAGCGCCATAAGCCAATGTGTGCTGCATGTCTATACTTCGGCGCTATTTTTGCACCATGTTGGCCGGTGCAATGGCCGGTCATGTCCAAGCTTGATGATTGCTTAATAACAAATTGTATCGCTCCAGTCCGATGTTGGAGCCGCAGGCAAGAAGGCAAGCCCTTTTGCCCCGGATTTCATCCTGCAAAGGTCCCATCGCTGCCGCCAGTGCAGCGGCGCAGGCCGGTTCGACCATGAGTTTCAAGTGGTCGCGCATGAAGCCCATGGCCTCCAGCATAGCATTGTCTTCAATGCGAATGACCCGCTTTACAAATTTCTGTGCGATGGCAAAGGAATAGGGCAGGGCCGCAGGCGATCCAAGGCTGTCGGCGATGGTGTTCACTTTGCCTATGCGCAGGGGCTCACCCTTCTCGAGGCTTTGGAACAGACTGTCGGCGCCAAACGGTTCAACACCGATGATTTCGCAGGTGGGTCTTGCCTGTTTGATCGCCGCAGAAATGCCGCTGATCAGTCCGCCGCCGCCCACCGCAACAACCATGACATCCAGATCAGGCAGCGCATTGAGAATTTCCGTGCCGCAGGTGGCTGCACCAAGCGTCATGTGCTCCCCTTCGAAAGGATGCATCATGGTGAGACCATCGTTGGCGGCCTTTGATTTCATCAGATCAAAGGCCGAGGCAATGTCATCGACCAGCAGAACCAATGAACCAAATGCCTTGCAGCCCTCGATCCGCAGAGGGTCCGTAGCCCGAGGCATGATGATTGTCGCCGCCACACCCAACTTCTGGGCAGCCCATGAAACAGCAAGCGCATGGTTGCCACCGCTGGCCGCGATAACGCCCGCGGCACGCTGCGTGGCATCAAGCCGGTCCATCCCCAACAGATTGCCGCGCGCCTTGAAAGAACCAGCGTGCTGGAAAAGCTCAAGTTTCATTGAAACATGCCCGCCCAGTAAATCAACAATCGGGTCGTGGCTGAGGTTCAAGACGGGAGTCTGGACAAGGCGTCCGTCAAGCGTCTCGCAGGCTTCTCGTATCTGTTGGAGTGATGGAATGATCTTTGACATATCGGTCATAGCCCGCAGCCCTTTTTGGAAGTCATCGAAAACCCGTAGAGTGGCAAATATTCAATAACAAGTCTGAAAACCGTTCTTCATAAAATTGATTGCGTCTCGGTCGGGGTTTATTGCACGATCAGTGCCTGGGTGTTTCCAAATGCAGACAGCGCGTTCTTTCCAACACTACAGCATCAAGGGACATGACATGGCCGCTTCCATTCTCGGACTCAGAACGACAATCTACAAGGTGGCTGATCTTGAGGCGGCCAAAAAATGGTATGGCAAGGCATTCGACCAAACACCTTATTTCGATGAGCATTTTTATGTGGGGTTCAATATCGGGGGATTTGAACTGGGTCTGATGCCCGATGACATGCCGTCAGACGAGAAAACCAGCAATGTCCTGACCTATTGGGGAGTGGAGGACCTCGCGAAGGCTATTGTGCATTTCGTCAAGCTCGGCGCCACCATCATGGATCCTGCCACAAATGTCGGTGGTCAGATTGTCGTCGCAACGGTCAGTGACCCTTTTGGCAATGCCATCGGCCTTATCTACAATCCGGAATTCAAATCGGGCCGATGATTGGCGCTGGTATGGTCATAGGCCAGACCAGGCAGCCAAAACCGGATGCGCAATTGCAGGCAAAAGTGGTAATCTTTCCAGCTTGGCATCAAGAGCAGTCTATAAAATGGCCTTGACAAAGTGCCCGCGACCAACCAGATGATGGGAAAGGTCGGGGCACCTGCCACTCGCTGGTTCACACCATGGTGAAGTCCCCTTTGAAGATATAACGCCAATTTCAGTGCATGCGGACTGATGGCAATGCGAGTACCGTTTTTCTTCGGCGTGCGTAAACTGCAAGAGGCGAATCATGTCTATCGAATTACCAACATTGCAAGCACTCAAGGATCAGGCCAAACGGCTGCGTAAATCCCTGAGTGAAACAGGCCCGACCATCGGGCACTCAAAAGCACTTGAAGCCATCGCGCATCAATACGGCTTCAAGGATTGGAATACTCTGTTTGCGCGGGTCGCAAGCAACACGCCAACGACACCTGTCCACGTGGGTGAACGGGTAAGCGGGAGCTATCTTGGTCAGGCTTTCACCGGCCGGGTGATTGCCGCGCAGATTTTGCCGGCAAACGATCGGTTCCGCGTTACGCTTCATTTTGACGAACCTGTGGATGTGGTCACATTCGACAGTTTCTCAAATTTTCGCCAACGTGTTCACGGCGTGATTGACGGAACTGGAGTTTCCCCGAAAAGAACCTCCAATGGTCGTCCACATCTGGAGATCCAGATCTAGTCGGGCAGGGTGCCATAGAAACTGGCTGCCGGATTCAATCTGTTGGCCGTTGACTGCAAAAGGCTGTTTTCACAAGAAGATATCCTGCTTGAAGTCGCAGATCCAAAGGTCACAGAACAACAAGAAGCAAAAACGCGTTCGGAGCTATTCCGGGCGCGTTCCGCTTTATAGAGCGGCCGCCATGCGGCATCCTTGGTCAATGGCCTGCTTTGCATCCAGTTCACCGGCCTTGAATGCGCCGCCAATGATCTGGTTCGCGACGTTGCGGCTGTCCAGCTCGGCCGCCAAATGGTTTTCAGAAACCTGCCCGGCGCACAATACGATGGTGTCGACATCCAGCCATTGAGTGTCGCGCCGCTCCGCTCCAAAGGAGATGTAGAGGCCTTTGTCGCCGATTTCCTCATAGTTGACGTTGCCAAGCATCTTCACCTCTTTCATGGCCAATGCGGCGCGGTGAATCCAGCCTGTCGTTTTGCCGAGGCCTGCGCCATGCTTTTTGGCCTTGCGTTGCAGGAGAGTGATTTCCCGTGGCGATTGTTCCGGCTGTGCCCCTTCGGGATTCAGTCCGCCGGGGGTCAATGCCGGGTCGCCGACGCCCCATTCGCGTTTCCACAGGTCAAGGTCCTCGGTTGGTGATGCATCACCATGGGCGAGGAACTCGCAAACATCAAATCCAATGCCGCCTGCGCCAATCACTGCGACCTTTTTGCCAACGGGTTTGCGATCACGCAAGACATCGATGTAGCTCAATACCTTCGGGTGTGTCTGGCCGGGAATGTGCGGATCGCGCGGCAGCACACCGGTTGCGATGATGACCTCGTCGTAACCCTGGTCGGACAGGGTGTCCGCATCGACCTGTTTACCCAGGACCAGCTTGACCTGTTTGAGTTCCAGTTGGCGCTTGTAATAGTCCACAAGGCCAATGAACTCTTCCTTGCCCGGTATCTGTTTTGCCATGTTGAGTTGCCCGCCAATCTCCTTTGCCTGATCAAAAAGCGTCACATGATGTCCACGCTGTGCAGCGACCAGTGCGGCTGACAATCCGGCTGGTCCCGCACCGACAATGGCGATCCTGCGCGGGTTTTCGGTGGGCAAATAATTGAGTTCCGTTTCATGGCAGGCACGCGGATTGACGAGGCAGGATGACAGTTTCAATTGGAACGTATGATCCAGACAGGCCTGATTACAGGCGATGCAGGGCGTGATCTCATCGGAACGTCCCTGTTTTGCCTTGTTTACAAATTCCGGGTCGGCAAGAAACGGTCGAGCCATGGAAACCATATCTGCGCAGCCATCGGCCAGAACCTGCTCGACCACCTCCGGCGAATTGATGCGGTTCGATGTGATCAGCGGAATGGACACTTCACCCATCAGACGTTTTGTCACCCAGGTGAAGGCACGGCGCGGCACCGAGGTGGCGATCGTGGGAATGCGTGCTTCATGCCAGCCAATACCCGTATTGATGATGGTTGCACCTGCCGCTTCGACTGCTTTTGCAAGCTGCACCACTTCCTGCCAGGTTGAACCATTGGGTATCAGATCGATCATGGAAAGACGGTAAATAATGATAAAGTCATCACCCACCGCCTTGCGCACGCGTTTGACAATTTCCACCGGCAGGCGCATGCGGTTTTCATAGGTGCCGCCCCACGCATCGGTGCGCTTGTTGGTATGGGTCACCAGAAACTGGTTGATGAAATATCCCTCGGACCCCATGATTTCGACGCCATCATATCCAGCCTCTCTGGCAAGGGCTGCACAATTGGCGAAATCTGCAATCTGTTTTTCAATTCCTGCCTCATCCAGTTCAATGGGCGCAAAGGGGGAAATGGGGGATTTGACAGCGGATGCCGACACCCCGCCGGGGTGGTAGGCATAACGCCCCGAATGCAGGATCTGCATGGCTATCTTGCCGCCTTCTGCGTGGACGGCTTGCGTGGTCGGCAGGTGGTCGGATACTTCTTCCTTCATTGTCAGCTTTCCAGCCCCCGGCAGGGCAGCGCCTTCCACATTGGGTGCAACACCGCCGGTGACGATCAGGCCGACACCGCCACGGGCGCGTTCTGCAAAATAGGCAGCCACCCGGTCGTGGGCTTTGCGGTCCTCAAGACCGGTGTGCATGGATCCCATCAGGATGCGGTTTGGCAGATTTGCAAAGCCGAGATCAAGGGGGGTGAAAATATGTGGATAGGCTGTCATTGATCAATCCTGTACGCGATGGGCTGGTCTGGCTGGCTGGGTCGCTGGCTGAAATTGCTAGCTGCCGGATGAACGGATTTTTGCAAGGCCTGGGCCTGCCAATTCACCCATGCGCCGGGCAAGCTCGGCCAGGCCATTGGCTGGGCGGATCATCACCTCGAATTCTTCAAACAGACCGCTGTCGTCAAAGCGGATCATGTCGATACCTTTGAGGTGTGTGCCGGCTATATGTGCTTCAAACTCCAGCACTGCGTTTTTTCCGTCAGGCGAGGCAAATTGTCGAAAGTAGCGAAAATCCTCAAAGATCCGGATGGCTGAACCTATGATCGTCAGGAACGCCGGTTTTCCAGCGAAAGGTGTAAATACGGCGGGGGATCTGAAGACAATATTCTCGGAAATTATATCCGTCAGACCGCTAAGGTCGCTGTTTTCCAGCATCCGGTGCCACTGTTGAAGCTTCATTGCTGCTTCGGGGTGCAATCCCGTCAATTGATCCATTTTGCCCTCCAGTTGAATGAATCCATGTCCTCGATAAGTATATGTGTATTGACACATATAGGCAAAATTCAATAAAAAAGACAAATCAAAAATGGAGTTTCCAAACAGTGGCTCTCTCAGACGCCATTCTTGTCTGCCTGACGGAACGTCCCATGTCCGGCTATGACCTGGCCAAATATTTCGATACTTCCATCGGTTTTTTTTGGCATGCCACCCATCCGCAAATCTATCGCGAACTGAAAAAACTGGGCCAGCGGGGTTACGTGGTATCCGACGAGGAAATCCAGTCAGGAAAACCAAACAGAATCGTTTATTGCCTGACCGATGCAGGCAGGCAGGCTTTGCTCGAATGGTCCCGAAAGCCTGTGGCACCGGCGCTGATAAAGGACGATCTTCTGGTAAGGCTGCAGGCGATCGAGCACATTGACAAGCGTGCTTTGGTTAAGCAAATCACCGCCCGATTGGCTGCGCACCGCGAACAATTGGCGCAATATCATCATATCAGGGATGTGCGTTTCAGCCATGGTGAACCGGAACCAGGCGACCTTGGAAAGCTGATGGGTCTGGAGCTGGGCATGGAATATGAGAACGGCTGGATAAACTGGTGCAAAAATGCGCTTGCCCGCCTTGAGCCTGACGGGGACTGAAAGACAATTCCCATTCTCATCTCGGCTTGAAGACAACAGAGCCTCTCATCAGACAAAAACCCGATTGTCCTGGCGGGCAATCGGGCTTGTATTCGTGAACTTTGATAGACCTTACTGAGAGGCCGAAGCGCTTGTAAGGGTGAGAGCACCAATGCCGACTGAGGCGTTGAGGCCAATATTGCTGGAAACACTGAGGGGAACAAGATTCAGGTTGTTCTTCAGATTGCCGGTGAGTACGTTGGCACCCAGGCCAACACCAAGACCGACTTCTGCCGAGACACCCAGATAGGTGCCGTCCAGCCGACCTTCAGGCACCTGATAGCTGGGTGCATAAACAGCCCAGACCAGCTTGCCACGCTGTTTGTAACCGATATCCGGACCAACTTTTGTGATCGACCCATCGTATTGTTCACTTGAGCGGTTGCCGCGCAGGTTTTTGAATGTGCAGGTCAGGTCATGGGATGATCCGATGACATAGCCAAAGCCGCCATGGTTTATACAGGTCAACATTCCCGTTTTGACGAAGCGCTGTTTTGCTGCGATCGGCTCTGGTGCTGCTGCCCATGGAGCGTCGGCAGCATTGATTGGAGATGTCTGCAATATGGCTGCCGCAGCCACTGCGATCATTGCCGGTATGATTTTGTTCTTTTTCATTTCTGGTTTCTCCTGAATGAGTTCGCCACGTCAGTTGAATGCCGACAATTGAGCGTGCCGTCATTAGCTGCAGATTCGCGGCAGAATTGCGCCGTCATTGTGTCTGTTGTCAGGTATTGTTTTGATTGGTGTGTTTTCTGCAAATATTTCCGTGAAACAGATTGGAAGCTTTTGCCTGTATGGTTGCAGGCCATTGGAGCAAGTGGCATTTGCGAAAATCTGCCAACCAGCAGACATTGCCGTTTGGGCAGTCAAAGTGGCCTGCATAACACGACAGGAAAGAGGAGTTCCCAAATGATGCGTATGGTGTTTTGTGCAGTGTCGGTGGTGGCCCTGGTGATTGTTGGCTCAATTGCGCAGGTCTGGCCACCTTTCGGGTGGGCGCTGGTTTTGGTGGTGCCGTTTATCCTGCTGGGAATATTCGACATGTTCTGGGCCACACATAATGTGTTGCACAACTACCCCGTTGTTGGCCATTTGCGCTATGCACTTGAATTCATAAGTCCTGAAATACGCCAGTATTTCGTTGAGACCAATGAAAGCGGCAAACCCTATAATCGTTTGCAACGCGAATTGGTCTATGCCAGGGCGACCGGCTCTGATGACACACAGCCCTTTGGCACCCAGCTTGACCTGATGGAGGTCGGGTTTGTGCGCGCCAGCCACTCGCTGGCACCCAAGAAGGTTGACCCGCAACAGGGGCGGATCATGGTTGGTGGGCCACAGTGCAAAAAACCCTATTCGGCTTCACGGCTGAACATTTCCGCCATGAGCTTTGGTGCGCTCAGTTCAAATGCCATTCACGCACTCAATGCGGGCGCCAGGCTCGGCCAGTTTGCCCATAATACGGGAGAGGGTGGCTTGAGCCCCTATCATCTGGCTGGTGGCGGAGATATCACATGGCAGATAGGCACGGGGTATTTTGGCTGCCGGACAGCCGATGGCAATTTCGATGAAGCCAAATTTGCTGAAAATGCCAATCGTGACGCCGTCAAGATGATCGAGATCAAACTGTCGCAGGGCGCAAAACCGGCGCATGGCGGGGTCCTGCCTGCAGCCAAGGTGGATGAAGAGATCGCGCGCATTCGCGGCGTTGCCATGGGCAAGGATGTCATTTCGCCACCGGCCCACTCGGCGTTTTCCACGCCGGAAGGTCTGCTGCATTTTGTCGTTCAATTGCGCGATGCCGCCGGCGGAAAACCGGTTGGTTTCAAACTGTGTATTGGTCATCACCGGGAGTTCATGGGTATTGTCAAAGCCATGGTGAAGACGGGAATTACGCCCGATTTCATTACAATCGATGGCGCTGAAGGCGGGACCGGTGCAGCGCCGGTCGAGTTCACCAATCGGCTGGGAGTTCCGTTGAATGAGGGTCTGGCATTCGTCCAATCATGCCTTGTTGGCGCCGGGATCAGAAAAGATATTCGGTTGATAGCCAGCGGCAAGGTGGTCTCCGGGTTCGATATGATTGAAAAAATTGCCCTGGGTGCGGACATGTGCAATGTGGCCCGCCCGATGATGTTCGCGCTGGGATGCATTCAAGCCGTGCGTTGCAATACCAACACATGTCCCACCGGCATTGCAACCCAGGACAAAAATCGGGCCAAGGCCGTCGATATCAATTTGCGCCAGAAACACGTCGCCCGGTTTCATGCGGCAACGGTTGAGAGCTTTCTCGATCTTGTGGGCGCCATGGGCATGTTGTCACCTGATGAATTGACGCCAGATCACATCCACCAGCGCGTGGTCGATGAATCGGAGCGGCCGTTTGGAACAACACACAATTACCTTGAGCCTGGCGAGTTGTTGTCGGGCAAAGTGCGTGAAGCCTATCGCAGCGATTGGGAAAAGGCGCGTGCAGAAGCGTTTTAATTGCTGTAAATTGCTTCGACCGCCCCGAAGGCAGAAATGGGCATATCTGAGCCAGCCCATCAATCGGGAGTGCGGGCAGACGCAGAGTAAACCCATAGAGCTGGCACATATCCAGCCCTCGCGGCAGGAAAAGTCAGGCTCCAAATTCGGGTTTGCAACCGCAGTCGGGGAAAAGTGACCAGGGCAGCGATCACAAGGATGTGCGCATGGTGAAGCGTTTTGAACTGTTCGATAGATCGGGTGCATGATACCAGTTCATGTGATGGCTACAGAAAAGTTGATAAAAATTGCAATTGTGGACGACCATCAGATGTTTGCCGACGGTCTGGTTTATTTGCTTGCCAGCATAAACAAATCTTACCGTTGCACGACCATCACCTCGCCATTGGCTGCAATTCGCCTGGTGGACGGTGGACAAAAATTTGATCTGATCATTTCTGATCTGATCATGGACAGTCTCAACGGCATTGCATTTATCAAGGCATTGCGTACTCGCGGTATAAAAGCACCCATACTCATCGTTTCCGGCATCAGTACGGCACCTCCGGTCGAGGAGGCTCTGCGATTGGGCGCGCAGGGTTTTTTACCAAAATCGTCATCGTCAGAAATGCTGGCCGAAGCGCTCGATACGATTCTGGCCGGTGATATTTATTTGCCGCCGCAATTGTGGAGCGCCTATACCGACAGCGAAAGATCGCCGGAAAACAAATGCGACACGGGCGGCACCGAGCTCAGCCAAAGGCAGTTGGAAGTATTGCAACTTGTCTCGCAGGGCTTTTCCAACCGCGAGATTGCCGGCGCCCTCAATGTCAGTGAGAATACCGTAAAAACGCACGTCAAGAGATTGTTCAAACAACTCAATGTAAACACCCGGGCTGCCTGCGTGCACATGGCGCAGTCGATGGGGTATATTTGAACCTTTTGCGGGACGCTGCAGAACGTTCAGGCGTTTTCCTTGTGCGGCTCGGTAACACTTGCCCCCAGGATGGAGGAGGAACGGGCAAGCAGCCTCAATTCCCTGTGCATTGTGCTGGCATCGACAGGCTTTGTCAGCAATTTGGTGCCTGACGGTCGTGGCATTTTGCCATTGCCATCGATATTTCCGGTAACAAAGATGGCCGGGATTTCGCTTCCAAGAAGATTGCGAATGCGAATGAGCACGTCCACGCCTGTTTCGCCACCTTTCAAGCGCATGTCAGCGATGACACCATCCGGATGAATCTCAAGTGCGTTGATGAGCTCCACAGCTTCGTCGCCGGAGCGCGCGCTGAAAACTTCGCACCCCCAGTCAGAAAGAAGGACTGACATACTGTCGCGGATTTCTCTTTCGTCATCAATGACAAGGACGGCCAATCTCAGCGCTGCATGGGGTTCCAAAGGGGAAGGCGTTTCGGCGATTTCCTCAGATTTGGGCACATGAAATGTAAAACAGGCACCTGTTCCTTCCTCGGACTCCAGCTCAATATCGATGTCCAGAAGATCGCAGAGCCGCCCGACAATGGATAAACCAAGGCCAAGCCCTTTGTGTCTTTCCCTATGGTCATTGTCCAATTGCACATATTCTTCAAAAATGTCCGATTGTCGGCTTTTCGGGATGCCAATTCCAGTATCTGCTACCTTGAACACAATATGGTTGTCATGACCCTGCACTGTCACTGTAATGACCCCACCCGGCGGGGTAAATTTTATCGCATTGGACAAAATATTGCGCACAACGCGACTAAACAGATTGATATCCGTATCGGCCGTTTGCAGATCCAGTTGTGTTCGCAATTCTATGTGTTTTTGTTTGGCTGTTTCTGAATATTCATCGACAATATTTTGGACCAGTCTTGTCAGATCAACCGGTTGCCGGTTCTGCACAATTGCACCGGCTTCAAGCCGTGAGATATCCAAAAGCCCGTCCAGCAGATTGCCCATGCTGCGCCAGCTCGCTTCGAGTTTTTGCAGCAGTTCATGTTGCTGAGGCTCGGTCAGCGAATTGCTTAGCGCGGATATATAGTTGCCCATTGTGTGCAAAGGCTGAGCAAAGTCGTGGCTGGTGGTCGCCAAAAAACGCGTTTTGTTTTCGTTTGCTCTGCGGATGGCATCACGTTGCCTGCGCAACTCACTCATCATCTTTTTTTGCTGCTGCCGCAAAATCAGCGTTGCCAGCAGATTTCTGTGCAAGTTGATCGCAATGAGGAAATAGGCAACGAGCAACAGGAGGGAAACGAAACCAAGAAGGTTTTGCGGAGCAGGCGCAAAAAACAGCAGATTGGCGCTATATATCAGCAATGCCGGTAATGCCGCCGCGCCATAAGATCTTGGATAGGCACCGTGGCTGATGATGGCAGCGGCACCAAAACAAGAGACAATCAGAAATGTGATTGCAATCGATTGATTCGACTCCAGATCGATCAGCAGCACCATGCCTACACCCCAGGCGATCCCAGCGCAGAGAGCGTTGAACGTGTTAAAAAACAGATATTTATCAATATTTTGCGCGTTGAAGGGGTGTTTTTTCGCGACAATCAGATAGAAAATTGCCAGACACCCGGACAGGACCACCGACAGTATCCACAGGACCACCAGACGATTGTCTGCAATAAAATGCAGCATGGTGCCGGATACGCAGGCAAACAGAATTGAAGATGTGACCGCAGTTGCAGATCTTGCCAGCAATTGCTTGGCAATGCTGATCTTGATCTGCACCCTTTGGGCAGGCTCCACCGCCGTTTCCGGTTCATCACTCAACTGGTTTTCCCCTGCACCATACAATGCTTATCGACACTTATGCATAATCTGATGCCGGGGCTGCAACCGATTTTCAGATTCAAAGCCTGAGATGGCGGTTATTCCGTTGGTTTAAGTCTTTTGTGCGGTGAAAGTGGTTTGCCAGTGCACGCAGAGCAAATCTTAGTGTCACCCATTCGGGTGATTGAGGATTGTATTCATCTCGCATACGTTGGGGCTGTCACATAAGGAATTTGGATCCCTGATTCGGATTTGGTGTTCAATATTTAGGCATCTGACCAATTTGCGTCAGGCGCAAAAGTAATGGATTTTACCAGGTGACAGGTGATTTGTGGCATAGCCGCACACCTTTGAGATTGGTTGTCGGTTGTATGTAGCCCATGTCGCCCGGGTTGCATCGGCAAAAGGAAGGCAGGGTGTTATGCGTTGCGCCTCAGCGTTTGCACCCTGCCTCTCCATTTTTTCCCCAACTGCTTCCACCTTGAGCCAACGCCTTTCACCTTGAATATGTCTGGCTTTCATAAAACAACCGATTTTCCTGGATGGAATATGCCAAAGGCATGTGTGCGGCCATTGAATTTGTGAACAGACACGAATGTTCTGAACAGAAGGGACGGTAATCGGACAAAAATCGAGCGACATTTCCGCGCCAGAATACCCAGCCTACCAGAATACCCAGCCTGATTACAGTCCAGCGGTTCACTGCAAATGCAGGCGTGGGCGACGCTGCGATATCGGTCTGTTTTTGCGGTTACGCGACCCCTTCAGGAATCGCTGGACGGCTGCGGCCAGGGCGTTTCTGCAACAGGTGATATGGGCGCACCACTGGAAAACCACTGTATCAGATTATCCACCTGCAATTGTGCCATGGCATTGCGTGTATCAACGGAAGCAGATGCCACATGCGGTAGAAGCACAACCTTGTCCAGGTCGATCAGGGCCTGCGGCACATGCGGTTCATTTTCAAAGACATCCAGTCCGGCTGACATGATGGTTTTGTTTTGCAGCGCGGCAATCAGAGCTGTCTCATCGACAACTGAACCGCGCCCGACATTTATGAAAATGCCCTCGGGTCCAAGCGCCCGGAATATGTCAGCATTGACAATGTGATGGGTTGCCGGTCCGCCAGGGGCAACGGCCATGAGCACATCGCAACGCGTGGCAAGGTCTTCAAGCGACGAACAATAGGCATAGGGCACATCAGGCTGGCGACTGCGGTTGTGGTAATGGATTTCCATGCCCATCGCCGCGGCGCGCAATGCAATGGCCTTGCCAATTCGGCCTAGGCCGAGAATGCCGAGTTTCTTCTTGCGCAAGGTGCCTCTGGTCAACGGGTAGGGGGCGTTGACCCATTTTCCTTCGCGCAGCCAGCGTTCTGCGGCCGACAGTTCGCGCGCCGTCATAATCATCAGTCCGATGGCCGTGTCGGCCACCTCATCGCTAAGCACATCGGGCGTGTTGGTAACGATAATGCCGCGCGAAGCAGCGTGAACTGCATCGATGCTGTCATAGCCGACTCCCAGCGACCCTATGATTTCCAGATCCGGAAAGACATCAATGAAAGCTGCATCCATGACTGTGGGATGACCACAGGCTATTCCCCGGATTTTTGATTTGACCTCTTCAAGAAACGCTTGCCTGTCGTTCTTTTCCCAAAGGTAATGCGTTTTGAATGCTTTGCTGATGCCCTCCATCGCCAGTGGGGGAAGAGGGTCGGGAATGAGAATTTCCGGTTTTGACATGAAATGTTTCCTGACGAGTCATCGGTTTCGGTCGGTTGTAATAAATCGCACCTCAAATCGGTTGACGTGTATGAGGCGCTCATCTGGGCAATTTACGTGATTGTATAGCTTGCAGGCAATCGCTTTGCCAGATCAACGCGCCTGCGTTGGATCATGGAGCGCACTTTTGACCTGGTTTTGTTTCTGATGAAGCAGGTTGGGAGCCAAAACCGGTATGCTCCCAATTGATAGTATTTCACGCTGGATGAAAGCAGATCGATTTGCTAAGCTCATGATTGTGCGCTGCGGTAATCGACAGCGCCGTAGAAGAGGATGAGTAGCTGAGCAGTTCTGGCGCGCCATTTAACGAGATGGAAAATGCAGACGGTGTACGGTCTCCCTACAGGAGTGTCGCCGATTGGATAGAGGAAACGGGCACAGAACTGTTGACCCGTCGACGCGAAGAGGCGGAGGCGATCTTCCGAAAAATCGGCATAACCTTCGCAGTCTATGGCGAGGGGGGAGATCCGGAGCGGCTGATACCGTTTGACCTGATCCCTCGGGTCTTTGCAGCCAGTGAATGGTCGGTTCTCGAAAACGGCATTCGCCAAAGGGCGCGGGCGCTGAACGCCTTTCTCTATGACATCTACCATCGTGGCGAGATCATAAAAGCCGGCATCGTTCCCGGTGAACTTGTCTATCAGAACGCAGCCTATTTGCCGCAAATGGTGGGTTTCTCTCCCCCCGGCCGGGTCTATAGCCAGATTGTCGGCATCGACATTGTGCGCACCGGACCTGACAAGTTCCAGGTGCTGGAAGACAATTGCCGCACGCCGTCCGGCGTCAGCTACATGTTGGAAAACCGCGAGATCATGACGCGGATGTTCCCGGATATTTTCACCGGCGGGCCAGTCAGGTCTGTCGATCATTATCCGGATGAATTGTTGAGAACACTCATGGAGGTTGCACCGGCAGCATGCACGGGAGAGCCTACCGTTGTGCTGCTGACACCCGGTTCCTTGAATTCAGCCTATTACGAACATTCCTTTCTGGCCGATCTCATGGGGATTGAACTGGTTGAGCCAAAGGATCTGTTCGTCGATGATGCACGTGTCTGGATGCGCACCACCCATGGTCCAAAACAGGTGGACGTGATCTACCGTCGTATTGATGATGATTATCTCGATCCACTGACGTTCAGGCCGGATAGTCTGTTGGGGATACCGGGATTGTTTGATGCCTACCGGGCCGGTTACGTCAATATTTGTTCGGCCCCGGGTGCGGGGGTTGCCGACGACAAGGCCATCTATATCTACGTGCCTGAAATGATCCGTTTTTATCTGCGCGAAGAGCCCATACTGGAAAATATCCAGACCTTCCAGTGCGGGCGGAAGGATGAATGCAAATATGTGCTGGAAAATATTGATGACTTGGTGGTCAAGGAAGTCCATGGATCGGGTGGCTATGGCATGCTGATCGGACCCAAAAGCACAAAAGCCGAGATCGAGGCATACCGTCAGCGCATTCTGGCTGATCCGGGCAAATTCATTGCCCAGCCAACCCTCAACCTGTCGACGGCACCGACATTGCATGAACGGGAAATATCCGGACGCCACGTAGATTTCAGGCCTTTTTGTCTGGTCGGAAAAACAATCCGATTGGTTCCCGGCGGCCTGACCCGTGTTGCTCTGCAACCAGGGTCCCTGGTGGTCAATTCAAGCCAGGGCGGCGGCGTCAAGGACACCTGGGTATTGCGGGAGTAGAATTATGCTAAGTCGTGCTGCTGCAAATCTGTTCTGGCTGGGCCGCTTCATTGAGCGCGCAGAAGCCACTGCTCGAATGATTTCCATGGGCCAGAGAATGTCCATATTGCCTGGCACTCAAGGGCAGTCCGAGTGGACATCCATCATGATGGCCACCGGGACTCAACTGCCGGAAGGGCGTCCGGTTACCGAGGCGGACATTGTGTCCGGCCTTATTCTGGATTCTCAGAACCCGTCTGCAATCCAATCATGCCTGGCGCGGGCGCGCGAAAACGGACGAGCGGTGCGCACCGCACTGACACAGGAAATGTGGGAGAGCCTCAACGAGGACTGGCGCTACCTTGAGGTGATGGATACGCAGACGGCGCGCCAGCAGCTTGGATCCATCATGGATTGGGTGCGCAAGCGGACAGCCGTTTTCAGAGGCGCTGTCGAAACCGCGATGCTGCGCAATGAAGGCTACAATTTCCTGCGGCTCGGAGGCAGTATTGAACGTGCAGACATGACGCTGCGCCTTCTGAATGTGAAGTACTATCTGTTGCTGCCGGAGACGGAAGTCGTGGGTGGCGGCCGGGACCATCACCAGTGGATGTCCATGCTCCATGCCGTATCGGGCCTTAGAGCCTACCACCAGTATTACGATGGTGATTACGCATCCTGGAATATTGCTGATTTTCTGCTTCTCAATCAGACATTTCCCCGATCGGTGGCATTCAGCTACCACCAGCTGGATATGGCTTTGAGCGGCCTGGAAAAAAGCCATGGCGGATCGCATGATTGCCAACGCACAGCGCGTGATGAGCTCGCCCGGCTGAACCGGTTGGACATCAACGCGATATTTGATGATGGTCTGCACGAGTTCATCGATGACCAGATTATCAAGACAGCGCGCATCAGCCGGGAAGTGTCCAATGCCTATTATTTCTAGTGGAGCCATTTGATGCGATTGTCCATCACGCACAAATCCGAATATGGCTATGAGCCTGCGGCCAAACAGGTGTCGTTGCGATTGAAGTTGTTTCCCTCCATTTATGACGGTCAATCGGTGGAAGATTGGACGGTCACGGTCAATGGAGAGGTGGTGCGGCCGATTTACAAAAGTGGTTACGGCGATGAAACCGCACTTTGGCAGAGCAAGGGCGATGTATCGAATGTCGAAATTATCGCCTCAGGCACCGTCGTGACGCAGGACAAGGCGGGCGTGGTACGGGACTTGCCCAGAAAGCCGCCTTCCGCCATTTTTTGTCGGCAAACCTATCTGACCACACCGGATGACAGAATTGTCGCGCTTGCCGAAGGTGCCCGCCAGGACAATCCGCTTGCAACGGTGCATGCGATCTCGAAAGCAACAATCGAAGCCGTTGCTTTCAGATCCTCTGCGACCGATTCCAAGACGACAGCTGCCGAGGCAATGGCAATTGGAGCAGGTGTTTGTCAGGATCATGCCCATATTTTCATATCCGCATGCCGGTGTCTGGGCATACCGGCACGCTATGTAATCGGCTATCTGAACGCCTCTGACGAAGGCGATGAATTGCTGGAAACCCATGCCTGGGCAGAAGCCCATATCGAAAACTTCGGCTGGGTTGGGCTGGATGCCTCCAATGGAATATCACCGACGGAACACTATATAAGAATAAGCTGCGGGCTGGACGCTGATGATGCCACCCCGATAAAAGGGCATGTGGTCGGCGACTCGCAGATCTCGCTCTCGGCGGATGTGTCTGTATCCGAGAGCCAGCAGCAATAGAGGTACTCCAGTGACATATTGTGTTGCAATCAAGCTGAATGCGGGCTTGGTCTTGCTCTCTGATACCCGTACCAATGCCGGGTTGGACAACATATCGCGCTACAGCAAGATGCATTGCTGGGAGGCTCCCGGAGAGCGCGTGATTACGCTGTTGACTGCGGGCAACCTGTCCATCACCCAAGGTGTGGTGACGCGCCTCGAAAAACAGATAGAAAAGTCCCACGCGGATCCGGGCATCGAAACGATCATGAATGCTGACAGCATGTTCCGTGTGGCTCAGATTGTTGGCGAGAACATGCGGATGATGCAGGAACGTCACCGCGAAGGCATGGAAGCACAGGGCACGCGTTTCGATGCCACGATCATTGTCGCCGGACAACGCAAAGGCGGCAATGTCCGTCTGTTTCTGGTCTACACGGCCGGCAATTTCATCGAGGCCACGGATGACACGCCATTTTTTCAGATTGGCGAGCATAAATACGGCAAACCCATCCTTGATCGGGTGATCACAAGCCAGACATCGCTGGAAAAAGCTTCGCTGGCTGCCTGCGTATCGATGGATTCGACCTTGCGAAGCAATTTGTCAGTCGGCATGCCGCTGGACATGGCCGTCATCGAGACTGATGCACTGGTGTTTGCCAAACGCCGTCGCATAGAAGCAGACGACAGCGATTTCAATGCCCTTTCAGCGGCCTGGTCCAAGGCCTTGAATTCCGCTTTTTACGATCTTCCTGACCTTCAGTGAAGGTCACTAGAGCCTGTCTTGTTTCCATTGAACCACACTGGTCGCGAACCAACCTGATCCTGACAAAAAAACAACTGGCAGAGTGAATCAGTGAAAGCCAGACATGCTCTAAAGTTGCTCGGCGACCTGTCCCAGGGCGTGGTCAATGGCATCAATGATCTGGTCGAGATCGTCTCTGGTGCAAATCAGGGCAGGGCTCAAACACAATGTGTTGTTATAGGTGTCTATGCTCCTGTTCGTTGCACCAATCAGCACACCATTGGCCAAGCAGCTTGCCACGATAGCCTGAGCGACGGATTCGGGAACAGGTTCTTTCGTCTGGCGGTCCAGGACGAGTTCAACGCCGCAGAAGAGACCCTTGCCGCGCACATCGCCCACGATCGGATGCTTGTCTGCAAGGGCGTGGAGGCGAGCGAGCAGGTAGTCACCCATCACATTGACATTGTCGAGCAGGTTTTCATCTTCAATGATGCGCATGTTTTCCAGTGCTGCAGCAGGCCCCGCCGCACAGCCGCCAAAGGTTGAGATGTCACGGAAATAACTCATCGGGTCGGACGGATCGCTCTTGAATTGATTGAAGACATCCTCGGTTGTGACCGTGCAGGAAATCGCCGCATATCCGGACGCAACGCCCTTTGCCATCGTCACCATATCGGGTTGAATACCATAGTGCTGATAGCCGAACCATTTGCCGGTGCGGCCCAGACCGCAAACGACCTCGTCGATATGCAGGAGAATGTCATATTTCCGGCAAATTTCCTGGACTGTTTCCCAATAGCCTTCCGGCGGCACAATAACCCCGCCGCCCGCAGTTATCGGTTCGAGCACCATGGCGCCAACGGTGTCGGGACCTTCGCGCAAGATCACCTCTTCAATCGCCCGTGCAGCCCTTATTCCATAGTCGGAACAGGGACCAAATTGCGAGCGGTATTCCATGCAATGGGGCACTTCGACAAAGCCCGGGGTAAAGGGGCCATACTGGTCCTTGCGTTGATTCTGGCCACAGGAACTCAGCGCCGTGATTGTCGTGCCATGATAGTCCCGTTCCCGGTAAAGAATCTTGTGTTTTTTGCCGCCATATTTTGCATGGGCAATCTGCCGGACAATCTTGTAGGCCTTTTCATTGGCCTCCGAACCGGAATTGGAATAGTACACACGGCTCATGCCTGGCATTTTTTCGATCAGCTTTTCGGCGAAGAGCGCTGCCGGCACATTGCCTGCGGAATGTGCGAAGTAATTCATCTTCACCAACTGATCGCGTACGGCATCGGCGATGGATTCGCGACCATAACCGACGTTGACCGTCCACACGCCGCCGGAAACACCGTCCAGGTATTCCTTGCCATTGGCATCCCACACGCGCATTCCCTTGCCCTCAATGATCATCAGGGGATCGGATGCTTCATATCGCTTGTGCTGGCTCAAATGATGCCAGACGTGATTGCGATCGCTGTTGACGATGTCGCCCAGGTCGTTATTGCCAAGTGACAGATTCATGGTGTGCTCCCGACAGGGGCTGCCGTAGCTCTTCACAAGAGCAGCAGCCAGATTGTCAAATTATGCCAAAGTGATAGTCGCACGCGTTAAACAGCAGGCGATAGTCCCAGTTTCTGTAGCATCATGAAGCCAGATATCAAAACGCCGCGCTTTGCCTTCCCTACAAAAGAAAAATGCCCCCAGACCGGGGGCATGTATTGCCCCTGACCAGGTTTTGATCAGGCTTCGCTGACCTGCGTTCTCAAACTTGCAAAGTGGGCGTCCCAACCTTTGTCGAGTGCCATGAGTAATCCGAAGGGAGCAGCAATCTCGGAAAATCCGCTGTGTTCCAGTGTCAGCCGTGTTCCGTCACCTGCCTGCTCCAAATTCCAGGTGACCGTTGTCATGGCGCCTGACAGTGGCCCGACTGTAAAGCTCTGAACAAGCTTCGAGGGCGGTTCCATTTCAATCACGGTTCCCCAGCACATTTTTTTCGGCGTACCATCGTCGGCCTTTCCCATGAGTGCATAATCCTGCCCTTCCTGCAGATTGCGATCTGCCGGGTGAAACCATGTTCCCAGCTTGTCCTTGTCGGTCAGGAAGGCCCAGACAACCTCCCGTGAGGCGTTGAAAAACAGAGTCTTGGTGATGGTTTGATTATCCATTGTTTGTCCTTTCATGATCTTCGACGGCGCGCTGCAGATCAAGCAGACGTTCGTCCCAGAATTGGTTGAAGTGGTTGATCCAGTCGGAGACGGATTTCAGACCGAGTGGTTCGAGGTGATTGATGCGTTCCCTGCCGCTTGCCTGAACGGAGATGAGTTGGCCTTCTTCGAGTATGGTGAGGTGTTTTTTTACCGCAGCGCGGGTTATTGAAAAATGCTCGGTGACCTCACCGATTGTCATGTCCCGGGCGCTCAGGTGCATGAGAATGGCCCTGCGTGTGGGGTCGGCCAGTGCCCTGAAGGCCCCTTGTATTTCTTCAGTCGTTGAAGGTGTCATCATGTCTGTCAGTCAATCCCGGCCTGTCTCGTGGAACACATGTCATTTGATGTAGTACCAAATGGTATCCCATTAAATGCAACCAATTGGTATTATGTCAAGGGATATTTGTCACAGCTGACGGCCATGGCCAGGAGATGAGAAAATGCGGCCATTGAAATCCGCAGGTTGCTGCCGAAAATAGGGACTATCTTTGAAATTGATTTTACTGAATGAATTCGATTTTTTACTCTTGTCACATCCCCTGAATTCAGTCTTATGCAAATATGAACCCACACTCCGCTGACAACATCCTGTGGCAATCGCTTTGCACGCAACATGTACCCACAACCAATCTTGATGGGGATAGTTCAGCGGATCTGGTCATCGTCGGCGGTGGCTTTACCGGCTGTTCAGCAGCGTTGCGAGCGGCAGAATTGGGACTGGATACCTGCCTTCTCGAAGCGGAGTTCATTGGACATGGCGGGTCCGGGCGCAATGTTGGTCTGGTCAATGCCGGTCTGTGGACGCCGCCAGACGAGGTCGAGAAAAAATTGGGGAAGGGGCCGGGTACAATACTCAATGACCTGCTGGCAAAGGCACCGGATCTGGTTTTCAATCTCATTGAGAAACATGCGATCAAATGCGAGCCTCTGCGCAATGGCACATTGCACTGCGCCCATTCACCTGGCGGATTGAGAGACCTCGAAAATCGTTTCAAACAGCAGCGACGCCGCAAGGCGCCTGTTGCTCTGCTTAATGCCCGGCAGACGGAATACCGCACCGGATCGTCACTCTATCATGGCGCATTGTATGATGCCCGGGCCGGCACCATACAGCCAATGGCCTATTGCATCGGACTTGCCCTCGCGGCACAGCGGGCAGGTGCGCGCCTGTACACACACAGTGTTGCGAAGGAAATCAGCAGACAAAACGATACATGGGTTGTGCGCACAGCGCGTGGCACGGTCAGGGCTCGGGCGCTTCTGCTGGCGACCAACGGATACCATCGGCAGGCCGCAGGCGTTGCCGCACCCAAAATTGTGCCAGCGCATTACTTCCAATTGGCCACGCAACCGCTGACACAGGCGCGTCTGGCCTCAATCCTGCCGGGTATGGAGGGATGTTGGGACACGGCGACCGTCATGTCCTCGTTCCGGCGGGATGAAGCCGGCCGCATTCTCATCGGTGCAATCGGTTCGCTGGGCCATTCTGCCTCTGTGATTCATCAAAAGTGGGCCGGGCGCAAATTGGCGCAGCTTTTCCCGGACTTGGCAGGCACACCACTGGAATATGCCTGGCATGGTCGCATTGCCATGACCTCTGATCACCTGCCCAGAATCGTTCGACTCGGGCCAAATGCCCTGTCAATCTATGGCTATTCCGGCAGGGGTATCGGGCCGGGGACATTGTTTGGAGCTTGTGCGGCTTCGTTTCTGGCCGGCAAGGGTGACGTGTTGCCAATCGCGCCGGTTGAAAAGCATATGGAGCCATTCAGCCGAACACGAATGACCTATTATGAAGCAGGGGCATGTCTGGCGCACCTGGTGGGTTGAAATGATGGCTTTTCGATTGTTTCTGTCTTTGCCAAAGCGTTCTACTGGAACAGTTGAAAGGCGATCCCCGAACCAACGGCCCCGGCTAGCCCCAGCCCAAGATAGGTCGCAAAAACCCCGCGTTTGACCAGCGACCAGACCGCAGCCATTGCCGGAACAGAGCTGACCGCTCCGGCAACCATGAAGGACATGGCCGCTCCAGGTCCCATCCCCTGGTCAATCAGGCCGGCAAGCAGGGGTGGTGCGACATAGCCGTTCAGGTAGGCAGGCATGCCGACGACGGCGGCAATGGCGATGGGGAGAAATCCGTCTCCGCCAACTGCCGAGACAATAAGAGAGGCGGGAACATAGGTGACCAACAGCGCTTCCAGGACATAGGCAAAGGCAAGCCATTTGCCCAGAAACAAGGCATTTGAGACGAATTGATCACGAAAGACATCGCGTCTTGCATCGTCCTGCCAGAAGGACCACAAGGGTTTGCCTGTAAAGGGTGATGGGCCACATCCGCAGCCCGTGACGCTGGTGGGCCGCAATGGGTCACCAAACAGACCGCGGGTCATGAGGAATTTTACTGAAAACCCGCCGAACAATCCCAGCATGACAGCCGCAAGAGCCTTGCCCAGGGCAAATGGCCAGCCAAGAGCGCTGGCGGTGATGATCAGCGTTGCCGGATCGACCAATGGCGAGGAAAGCCAGAAGGCCATGACCGCGGAGAGCGGAGCACCAAGCGCCAGCAACCCGGCAATAAAAGGGATGACCTCACACGAACAGAATGGAGCCAGGCCACCAAGCAGCGCGGCAAAGAAAATCATGCGTGTTTCACGGCCCTTGAAGGCGCCTGCAATATAGGCTTCTGCACCCGCTGCTTTGAGCCAGGCAATCATCAGCACTGCGACGACGATATAGGGAAGTGTTCCGATAAACGCCTTGATGGCGAATTCGCTCACCGCAAGCGTGTTTGACCGATCCAGAAAAAAGACAAGAATTGGTACGGCAATGACAATGGACCAGGGCGTTGCCAGCCATTGTCCGATTTGCCGGCGATCAACAGCAATTTCGCGATGAATATCAGTCATGAATTTCCCTCAAAATATTTCAGCGCCAATTCACACGGAATACATAACTAGAAAACTAGATATATCGATATAAACTGATTGTCAATTGCTGGACCCCTTCGCCGTTCCGGCGGGCATGTGACCGATAAAGTGGACTGAATGCGACATTCAAATAGCCCGAATCGTGTCGCAAAACCGCGAGCATTTCGAAACATCCCGGAATAAAACCCTCTGGGTATTTTGGGAGGAATGTTCGTGTTTGAATTGACAACAAGTGCACGTCTGCGGCGCTCACCCTACTTTGCGACGACTGTGGCAGAGGGCGCGAACAGTTTTACCACCTACAATCATATGTTGATGCCCACCGGCTATGGAAATGCGGAGCTGGAATATTGGCGGCTGATCAATGGCGTGTCCATGTGGGACGTCTCCGTTGAGCGCCAGATTGAAATTTCGGGCCCGGATGCAGCGCGTCTGGTGCAGGTGCTGTCACCGCGCAAACTGGACAGGTTTGTCGTCGGTCAGGGCAAATATGTGCCTCTGTGCAATCATGCGGGAACATTGATCAACGATCCCATCATTCTCAAGCTGGACGATGACCGGTTCTGGCTGTCGATAGCCGACTCCAGCATCCTGTTTTGGGCCAGGGCCATTGCTGCAGAGCGCGGCCTGCAGGCTAACATAGTGGAGGCCGATGTTTCGCCTCTCGCAATCCAGGGCCCTCTGGCAGCAAATGTTGTTGCCGCGATTTTCGGCGATTGGGTGCACGATCTCAAATACTTCTGGTTCAGAAATGCTGAAATCGAAGGTATTCCGGTCATGGTTGCCCGATCCGGCTGGTCAAAGCAGGGTGGTTTTGAGCTTTACCTGATGGACGGCAACAGGGGGGCGGACCTGTGGAATATTGTGCGCGAAGCCGGTCGCCCTTTTGACATTGGACCGGGAAATCCCAACGCTTGCGAGCGCATCGAAAGTGGGCTGCTATCGTGGGGCGGCGACACGGACGATGCCACAAACCCATTTGAAGTGCGCCTGGGAAATTTTGTTGATCTAGATCTTGATGACAGCATTGTCGGCATTAAGGCTTTGCGCGCTATCCAGGCCGAAGGCCCCAGACGGCATCAGCTAGGCGTGGTCCTGAAGGATGACCTTCCTTTCGAAACCCATTCTGTCTGGTACAGCATTATGGTCGGGGACCAGAAGGTCGGTGATATGACCAACGGTGTCTGGTCAAGGCGTATGGAGCGCAACATCGGCTTTGCACTGGTCAGCCGTGTGCTTGATGTGGGCGATGACGTCACCATCATGCGCGAAGGCCAACCCGTTCACGGAACGCTGGTGGATTTGCCGTTTTTCTGACAATCGTTAATCGTTTTCGCAGGATCTTGAAGGTCCGTCGCGCGATCTATAACATCTCAAGACACTGGTTACGCCGTCGGATTGAAGGTTCGCAAGCGCTATTGGTGGTCTCGCAGCGCTCAATATGCCCGATGTTCCGGTGGTTGCCGGGCAGCAACTCTGGAAGAGGTGTTGGAAACGATCGTTGACGGGTCCCATCGGCGGAGACGGAGACATGCTGACTGTTCTTGGACACCGCACGTCCTTCAATGTGCAAAAGGTGACCTGGCTGCTGGACGAAATCGATCTGCCTTTCAGGCATATTGAACTTGGAGGCAAATTCGGCGGTCTGGATACGCCCGAGTTTCGCATGCACAACCCCCACGGCAAGGTCCCCGTTCTCAAGGACGGCGACCATGTGGTCTGGGAATCCCATGCCATCATGCGTTATCTTGCTGCAAATTATGCTGCGGATCGCTTCTGGAGCGATGATCCGGCAATACGATCGCCTGTCGATCAATGGATGGACTGGTCATTGTCTACTTTGCAGCATGATTTCCTGAACGGCGTTTTCTGGGGGTATTATCGTACGCCCGAAGAAGACAGAAACTGGCCGGCCATCAACGCCAGTCTGGCAAAATGCGCAGGGCATTTCCGTTTGCTTGATGCCATGCTTTCTGATCGTGAAAACCTGCTGAGCGGGACGTTGTCTCTGGCCGATCTGGTGATTGGTGCGCATCTCTACAGATACGCCAATCTGGACATTGACAAACCCGTCCTGCCAAATCTTGACGGCTGGTATCAACGATTGTGTGAAAGGCCAGCCTACCAGAAGAATGTCATGATACCGTTCGATGATCTCTATGGGAAATTATCGTTTTAGTTCAGCTCCACCAAAGGCATTGTTGCTCTATCAGATGTGAAGTGTCCTGTGCATGCGGGCAATATTGCAAGGTGCCATACGAAGACCTGTCAAGCGATTCGACATCTGATCGGATTCGCCGCGATTGTAAATTTTGGCATCCAAAACCAGTGCCATAATTCAGGGTTTTATCTGTTCTGGTTCTCCATCGGCAACCATTTTTGCTTATCAAAGCCCGGAGAATGGCTTGGTAACGATGTGAAACGAATAGTCTGGATTTCACAGCGGCTTCGTGTCTATACTCTTGCCAAGGCTCGCCCCCTCACAATGCGAGCCAAAATAAAATGGGAGTTATCTATGTCATTTCGCCGGAGTTTATTGGGAGCAACGCTCCTTGCCAGCATGTTCGCGACGCCTTCACTGGCTGAAAACACGTTTAACTTTGCCTTTCAGGGCACATTGAAATCACTTGATCCCTATTCTCTCAATGAGACTTTCTCGCTCGGTACATTGGGCAATGTCTATGAGGGACTGACCGCACGTGATCAAAACCTAGCGATCATACCGGGTCTGGCTGAAAGCTGGGAAGTGATCACGCCGACCCAGTGGCGCTTTCACCTGCGCAAGGGTGTGAAATTTCACAACGGCAACGATTTCACCGCCGCTGATGTGGTGTTTTCCGCAGACCGTGTCCGTTCGGAAGGGTCTGACCTCAAAACCCGCATCCCCGCCGACGCCAAATTTGTCGCTGTCGACGATCATACTGTTGATGTGATGCTGTCATCGCCCAACCCAATTTTGCACTATGAGTGGGACAGCTGGGTCATTATCGACAAGGAATGGGCCGAGGCCAATGATTCGGTGCGCGTCACCTCTGCCTCCGACCAGTCGGCAACGACCATTTCACTGCAGTCAAACGGCACCGGACCGTTCAAGATCACCAGCCATGAAGGTGGTGTGAATACAACGTTCGAATCCAATACGGATTGGTGGAATGCTGCCAACAAGCAATACAATATTGACAAGGTGGAATTCGCGACGGTTTCCTCTGATCCAACGCGGGTCGCAGCCTTGCTTTCCGGAGATATGGATCTCGTCTATCCGGTTCCTGTACAGGATATCAATCGGGTTGATTCGAACGCTACGACAACAACTTTGATCGGCCCTGAATTGCGAACGATCTTTCTGGGCATGGACCAGATGCGTGACGAATTGCTCTATTCCAATGTGAAAGGCAAGAACCCCTTCAAGGATGTAAGGGTTCGCAAGGCTTTCTATCAGGCCATCGACATTGAAGCGATCAAGTCAAAGGTCATGCGCAACCTGTCGGAGCCTGCAGCGCTGCTGATTTCTCCCTTCATGTTTGCAAACGCCGACCAATTCAAACGGCCTGCTTACGATCCCGACGCAGCCAAGGCCCTGCTGGCTGAAGCCGGCTATCCCGACGGGTTCGAAGTTGGCATGGACTGCCCCAATGACCGTTACGTCAATGACGAAGCAATCTGTCAGGCCGTAGCCTCCATGCTTGCCCGGGTTGGTGTGAAGGTCAATCTCAATGCCCAGCCGAAAGCCCAGTATTTCGGCAAGGTGCTGGCATCAGGTGGATTTGATACGTCCTTCTACCTGTTGGGCTGGACACCAGGCTCCTTCGATTCCTGGAATATCCTTGCCAATATTGTGGGTTGCCGTGATGAAGCCGGCAATGGCGGCATGTTCAATCTCGGTGGTTACTGCAACAAGGAAGTTGATGCTCTGGCGGCACAGGTTCTGGAAGAAAATGATCCGGTCAAACGTCTTGATCTGATTACGCAGGCCTATCGGATCACGGATGATGAAGTCTCACATATTCCTCTGCATCAGCAGGGGTTGGCATGGGGTGTATCCGAAGATGTGGAGGTCGCACAGCGCGCAGACAATGTGCTGATGTTCTATCACGTCAATAAAAAACAGTAGAGTATTTCCGGGCCCCTGAGCGCCATTGGCGCGCGAGGGCCCGGAGAACCAATCATGCTTGCATTCATAATCCGACGTCTTGTTCAATCCGTGGTGGTGATGCTGGTTGTCAGTCTCATTGCCTTCGTCATGTTCCGTTTTATCGGTGACCCGGTTGACCAGATGGTCGGGCTCGAGACGACCGTGCAGGAGCGTGAACTTCTGCGCCAGCAACTTGGCCTGAACGATCCTTTGCCCGTCCAGTTTTGGCATTTTGTATCAAAAGCCGCGCAGGGTGACCTGGGTATTTCCTATCAGTTCAAACGACCGGTTGCCGACCTGATCGGCAGCCGATTGCCGGCTACCCTGGAATTGTCGTTTGTTTCGGCCCTGTTTGCCCTGTTAATGGGGATTCCGATGGGGGTCTACACAGCCCTTAATCGTGAAAGCCTTTTGTCAAAGCTGTTTTTGACAATTTCACTGATCGGCATTTCGCTGCCGACTTTCCTCATTGGTATCCTGCTGATTTTCGTCTTTTCCGTCTATTTGCAATGGCTTCCCAGTTTTGGTCGCGGCAAGGTGGTCGATCTCGGCTGGTGGTCAACAGGCTTCTTGACCGTATCGGGATTGAAGGCATTGATCCTGCCGTCGATTACCCTTGGTCTGTTTCAGATGACACTGATCATGCGGCTGGTGCGTTCTGAAATGATGGAAGTCCTGCGCACCGACTTCATCAAATTCGCGCGGGCACGCGGGTTGACCAACCGCGCCGTCAATTTTGGTCATGCCCTGAAAAATACGATGATCCCGGTGATCACGATCACCGGATTGCAGATGGGTGCGATCATTGCTTTTGCCATCATTACCGAAACTGTGTTCCAGTGGCCCGGCATGGGGCTTTTGTTCCTGCAGGCAGTGCAAAATGTCGACATCCCGATCATGGCGGCCTACCTGTTATTGATCGCTCTCCTGTTTGTCATCATCAACCTGATTGTTGATCTGCTTTATGTGATGGTCGACCCACGCATCCGTATTGAAGGAGCTGAGGCATGACCATGGATTCGGAAAGGCTCAAGCCTCCGGGTTTATGGGCCAGGGTTTTTGACTCTGACATCTGGTATTCCTTCACGCGCTCGAAGGTCATCATGGCGGCGGCAATCGTTACATTGTTGATATTCCTGGGTGCCTTGTTTGCGCCGTTGATTGCCCCGCACGATCCCTTCGACATGGCCAGCCTCTATCTGATGGACTCTCTGACGCCGCCGATCTGGGAAGCGGGTGGCAATCCGGTCTATCCGCTGGGAACAGATGATCAGGGCCGTGACATTCTCTCTGCCATTCTTTATGGCTCGCGAATCTCGCTGGCTGTGGGGTTTGCCTCGGTCGCTTTCGCCGCCATCCTGGGTATTTCTCTAGGGCTTCTGGCCGGTTACATGGGCGGCCGGGTCGATTCCATCATCATGCGCATTGCCGATGTGCAACTGACCTTTCCTTCGATCCTCATTGCTCTGCTGATCGACGGATCTGTGAGAAGCATATTTGGCGGCATTGACCGCGAGCAATCGGCATTTTACGTGCTCGTGTTCTCCATCGGGCTGTCGTTCTGGGTGCAATATGCACGCACCGTTCGCTCCTCCACACTGGTGGAAAAAGACAAGGAATATGTTCAGGCGGCCCGTCTGATCGGATTGCATCCCCTGCGTATCATGGCCAGCCATGTGTTGCCGAATGTCATGGGCCCGGTGCTGGTTATCGCAACGATCAATCTGGCGTTGGCCATAATTACCGAAGCAACCCTGTCCTTTCTGGGGGTTGGCATCCCATCGACACAACCGTCTCTTGGAACATTGATCCGTATCGGCAATGATTTTCTGTTCTCCGGCGAATGGTGGATTGCCGCATTTCCCGGGGCGGCTCTCGCCATCCTTGTTCTGGCTGTCAATCTGCTGGGCGACTGGCTGCGCGATGCGCTCAATCCGCGGTTAAGGTGATCCGATGAGTGACGCACTGCTTTCCGTTCGTGACCTGGTGGTCGAGTTTCCCACACGCAAGGGCATATTGACTGCGGTCGACCGTGTCAGTTTTGACATTTCCCGCGGCGAAGTGCTGGGTGTTGTTGGTGAGTCCGGGGCGGGCAAGTCGATGACGGGATCAGCCATTATCGGTTTGATCGAGCCGCCTGGGCACATTGCCGGGGGGACCATCAGCATTGCCGGTCAAAGGATTGACAATCTGCCCTATGAGGCGATGCGCCGTGTGCGTGGCAAGCGCATAGGCATGGTCTTTCAGGATCCGCTGACATCACTCAACCCGATCTATACGATTGCGGAGCAATTGATCGAGACAATCCGCACCCATATGGATCTGAACGAGCGCCAGGCCCGCGACCGGGCGATAGGGTTGCTCGACCAGGTTGGCATCCCGGCCGCTTCGCGGCGCATTGATGATTATCCACATCAGTTTTCCGGCGGCATGAGACAGCGCGTGGTCATTGCGCTGGCACTGTGCGTCGAGCCTGAACTGATCATTGCCGATGAGCCGACAACGGCTCTGGATGTCTCTGTCCAGTCACAAATTATCGATGTGCTCAAACGCATGTGTGCTGACCACGGCACGGCCATCATGCTGATCACCCATGATATGGGCGTGATTGCAGAGGCTGCCGACCGCGTGGTGGTCATGTACGCTGGACGGGTCGCCGAGATCGGTGCGGTCCGTGATGTTATCAAGGATGCCAAACACCCCTACACGAAGGGACTGATGGGGGCGATTCCCACCTTGATACAGGATTCGGATCGACTGACTCAGATTCCCGGTACCATGCCGCGACTGACCGATATTCCGCCCGGTTGCGCCTTCAGCAAACGCTGCCCGGAGGCTTTTGATCGTTGCTTCGTTGAACAGCCTGATTGCAGGCCCTATCAGGGACGCGACGTCGCTTGCCTGTTGTATGACGAAGGGAAGCCGCAGTGACGGATGTGCTCGTCGGAATTGAAAACCTGAGTCGCGATTTTGACGTCTCCAAGCCCTGGCTCAACCGGGTTCTGGAAAACGAAGAAAAAAAATACGTGACGGCGGTCAATGATGTTTCCTTTGAAATTCGCCGCGGCGAGACCTTTGCCCTTGTTGGAGAATCAGGATCCGGAAAATCCACCATCGCCAAATTGATTGTCGGATTGATCAGACCGACTGGCGGCCAGATCCTGTTTGACGGCACCAATGTGGCAACCAGGGGAAGCGCCTCGATGCGCCAGCTGCGAAGCCGTTTCCAGATGATTTTCCAGGATCCTTTCGCCAGCCTCAATCCGCGCTGGCGGGTCAAGGACATTATCGCCGAGCCCTTGCGTACCTTTGGCGTGGCCGAGGGCAGGGCGGCCTGGGAAAAACGGGTCGATGTACTTTTGGAAACCGTAGGCCTGTCGGCCAAGGACGGCGCCAAATTCCCGCATGAGTTTTCCGGCGGGCAGCGCCAGCGTGTTGCCATTGCCAGAGCGCTTTCTGCCCAACCGGAATTTATCGTCTGCGATGAACCCACGTCAGCCCTTGATGTGTCCGTGCAGGCGCAAATCCTCAACCTCATGCGTGATTTGCAGGACGAGTTTGGCCTGACCTATCTTTTCATCAGCCATGACCTGTCCGTGGTGCGCCACATGGCAAGCCGCATCGGCGTTTTGTATCTGGGCCGTCTTGTGGAAGTGGCAGAGGGAAAAACGCTGTTCCGCGATCCAAAGCACCCCTATACAAAGATGCTGCTGGACGCTGTTCCTGATCTGGAGATGACGGGGCGCAAGCGCCAGCCGGTTGAAGGTGAAATACCCAATCCCATTGACCCGCCCAGCGGCTGCACCTACCATCCAAGATGCCGCCTTGCCAATGACCGGTGCCGATCGGAGGTTCCCGTCCTCAAGCTGCATGGAGACACAAAAGCCGCCTGTTTTGCGCTTGAAGAAGGGCGCAGCTGAATCCAGCTCAGGTAATGGTCAGGCTGTCCTGCTCGATCTCGTCATCCGGTTCCACATGGATGGTGATATTCGCACCGGGCACATTGGTGCTGAGTGCATCCTCAATGCGATTGCAGATGGCATGCGAGTCAGCCACGCTCATATCACCGTCGACGACCAGGTGAAACTCAATGAATGAAACATGGCCTGCGCTGCGCGTTTTGATGTCGTGAACCTCGATTGCGCCTGTTGCGCTCTCAGCTATGGTCTGCCGGATGAGTTCACTTTCTTCATCGTCGAGGGCCGCATCCATCAGGCCGTCGACTGAGAGTGAAATGACTTTCCAGCCTTCACGCAACACATTAATGCCGACGGCTATGGCCATGAGAGAATCCAGAAAAAGCCATCCGGTTGTCAAAACGAGGACCAGCCCGACCAGCACACCCACCGACGTGACGACGTCTACGAGAATATGGCGTCCGTCTGCTGCAAGGGCCGGAGAGCGTGCGCGACGGCCAGCGGTGATGAGAAGCCAGGCCCAAAGACCATTGATGATTGTCGCAACGAGATTGACACCCATGCCCGTGAGCGGTGCGCCCAGCGGATTTGGTGCTTGCAGCGACGCAATGGCTTCCTTGAAGATCAGCAGCGCTGCACTGACAATGAGCACGCCGGCGATGACCGTGGAAAAATATTCTGCCTTGTGGTGCCCGAATGGGTGGCCTTTGTCGGCGGGTTTGTGACTGATGCGTATGGCGCCCCAGGCAAGCAGTGCCGTAAACACGTTGATGACCGATTCCAGCGCATCAGAATAAAGCGCAACCGACCCGGTGAGGCGCCACGCAACACTTTTCAAGGCCAGGACCAGACAGGCGACCACAATGGACCAGCCGGCGAGGCGGGCAATATGGCGTCTGTTTTTCATGAAGACCTCTTGGGTATCGCTGCGCTGCGCCCCTCCATACAAAGCCAAGGCATTCTTGTCCACGCGTCATTGTTCTATTGTGCTTGAGCCCAAAATGGATACGATTTTGCTAAAGTCTTCCCGTGATTGTGACACGGGCTTTTTACAGCGAGGTATGATCATGACGGACCGTCCACTTTGGCAACGCAGCGCCTGCGAAACGGCGGATGCAATAAAAACCGGAGAGATATCTTGCTCGCAGGCCGTTTCGGCAGCCGTCGCCCGCATGCGCGAGCGCAATGGCGCCATCAATGCGGTGGTCGATGATCTGGGTGATGAGGCGATTGCCCAGGCCGAGGCACTGGACGCCAGAGGTGACAATGCCGGGGCCAAAGGTTCGCTGCATGGAGTGCCGGTGACTGTAAAGGAGAATGTCGACCAGCAGGGAAAGACAACACCAAATGGTGTGACAGCCTTCAAGGATATCATCGCGCCGGCAGACTCACCCGTTGTGGCGAACTTTCGCAAAGCCGGTGCCATTATCATTGGCAGGACAAATACGCCGGAATTTTCCTTCCGTGTCACGACTGACAATGAGCTTCATGGGCGCACCTATAATCCATGGAACGATTGGGCCTCTGCAGGCGGGTCTTCAGGCGGTGCGGCTGCCGCGGTCATGTCGGGCATGGGGCCATTGGGACATGGCAACGACATAGCCGGATCCTTGCGTTTTCCAC